>Ga0157371_10000217_pt1 | contig 83950 bp, 73 predicted proteins | sample C45metaG_FD_113462 | JGI IMG/M metagenome (GOLD analysis project Ga0157371, IMG submission 113462) | Corn rhizosphere microbial communities from Kellogg Biological Station, Michigan, USA - C4-5 metaG | ecosystem: Host-associated > Plants > Roots > Rhizosphere > Soil | place: USA: Michigan...
CAACACCCTGGTGCCGTTCCTCGGCGATGGCAACACTCAGACCCCGGAATCCAAGTCATTCCTGGTCAACGTGGAGAAAGTCTAAATGGCCAGCCAAGACATCATCGCCCGTTCGGCCACCACCACCGTGCCGTCCTCGGTGCGCAATCAGGAGGAAGTGGCCAAGCTGATCGACACCACCAAGTGCATCGGTTGCAAGGCCTGCCAGGTCGCCTGCTCGGAATGGAACGAGCTGCGCGACGACGTCGGCCACAACCTCGGCACCTACGACAACCCTCAGGACCTCAGCGCCGACACCTGGACCTTGATGCGCTTCACCGAGCATGAAACCGATGCCGGCAACCTGGAGTGGTTGATCCGCAAGGACGGCTGCATGCACTGCGCCGAGCCCGGTTGCCTGGCGGCGTGCCCCAGCCCCGGCGCGATCATCAAGCACGCCAATGGCATCGTCGATTTCGATCAGGATCATTGCATCGGCTGCGGCTATTGCATTACCGGCTGCCCATTCAACATTCCGCGGATCTCGCAGAAAGATCACAAGGCGTACAAGTGCACCTTGTGCTCGGACCGGGTGGAAGTAGGGCTGGAACCGGCCTGCGTGAAAACCTGCCCGACCGGCGCCATCGTGTTCGGCAGCAAGGAAGACATGAAGGAGCACGCCGCCGAACGCATCGTCGACTTGAAGAGTCGCGGCTTCGACAACGCCGGCCTGTATGACCCCGAAGGCGTTGGCGGCACGCACGTGATGTATGTGCTGCACCACGCGGACACGCCGAGGCTGTACGCCGGTTTGCCGAGCAATCCGACGATCAGCCCGCTGGTGGAATTGTGGAAGGGCGTGAGCAAACCTTTGGGCTTGTTGGCCATGGGCCTGGCGGTGCTGGCCGGGTTCTTCCATTACGTGCGCATCGGCCCGCAAGTGGTCGAGGAGGATGAACTGCCGCCGTTCAAGGACCCTGCGGTGCATGAAGTCGATCCATCGGTGCATACCTATGATCCGAAACGGGAGGACCGCCCATGATCCGCAAACAGATTCTTCGCTACACCGCCAACCAGCGCACCAATCACTGGCTGGTGGCGATCCTGTTTTTCATGGCGGCGCTGTCCGGCCTGGCGTTGTTCCACCCGGCACTGTTCTGGCTCAGCAACCTGTTCGGCGGCGGGCCGTGGACACGCATCCTGCATCCGTTCATGGGCGTGGTGATGTTTGTGTTGTTCCTCGGTTTGGTGATTCAGTTCTTTCGGGCGAACTTCTTTATCAGCAATGACCGCTTGTGGCTCAAGCGCGTCGGGCGGGTGATCCGCAATGAAGAGGAGGGCGTGCCCCCCATCGGCAAGTACAACCCGGGGCAGAAACTGCTGTTCTGGACGCTGCTGCTGTGCATGCTGGTGTTGCTGTTCACCGGGCTGGTGATCTGGCGCGCCTACTTCAGCGCGTACTTCGGCATCACGGCCATTCGTTGGGCGATGCTGCTGCATGCGTTGGCGGGTTTTGTGCTGGTGCTGAGCATCATCGTGCACATCTATGCCGGCATCTGGATCAAGGGCTCGATCAGCGCCATGGCGCACGGCTGGGTCAGCCGCGCCTGGGCGAAGAAACACCATGAACTCTGGTATCGGGAAGTGACCCGCGACGAGCACCCCGACCGGCCGATCAGCAAAAAAGGATAAGCCCTTGGCGACCATTCTTCTGCCTGGCGAGATCGAAGCGGCGGCGACTTCACCGCCGTTTTTGCACCTGCCTCCGATCAACCTGTTCGCTTTGCGGGCGCAGCGACTGGAAAAACTCGCTGACGGGCATCCACTCGCCGATTACCTGCGATTGGTGACCGACCTGTGCCGCGTGCAGCAAGACCTGTTGGACGATCCACCCGACACCGCGCCGCTCGATCCCGAACGACTGCGTGTCTGCCAGCAACACGGATTGCCGCCGTTCGCCGCCGACAGCCTGGTGCGCGAGGACGCGTGGTTGCCGTACCTCGATGCCTTGTTGCAGCGTTATCAACCGCCGGCCAAGTCCGCTGTGGATCAAGCCGTCGCTACGTTGCGTCATGCCGATACCGGGCAACGCAAGGCCTGGGCGATCGCCTTGGTCAGCGGTCAATATTCATTGCTACCGGCAGCGCTGGTGCCGTTTCTCGGCGCCGCGTTGCAGGCTGCCTGGAGTCATTGGTTGCTGAGCACGCCAGACCTGGCGTTGAAGCCCGGCGACAGCCTCAGTCAGTGCCCGGCCTGTGGGTCGCCGGCCATGGCCGGGGTGATACGCCATCGCGGCAAATACAACGGGTTGCGTTATCTGGTGTGCTCGTTGTGTACCTGCGAATGGCATGTGGTGCGGGTCAAGTGCGTGTATTGCGAACAGAGCAAAGGCCTGGAATACGTCAGCCTCGATGACGACCGCCATGCCGCCAATCAAGCGCCCTTGCGCGCCGAAACCTGTCCCGGCTGCCACCACTACCTGAAACTGTTGTACCTGGAAAACGACGCCGAAGCGGAAACGCTCTCGGCTGACCTGACCAGCCTGATGCTGGACATGCGACTGGAGCAGGAAGGCTACTTGCGCGCGGCACCGAATCTTCTACTCGCTCCGGGAGGCGATTAAGCACAACGACTACACTCAGGCGCGACGGTCAACGTTTGCGGGAGCGCCTGATGTCTGCCAGATCCGCCAGCCCAGCCTTGCGGCTGCCTTCCATCGACAGCTTGCTGCGTCATCCGGCGTGCCAGCCATTGGCCGAGCGTTACGGGCGGGATGCGTTGCTGGCCAGCCTGCGGCAATTGCTTGATGACCTGCGCGAACAGGTGCTTTCAGGGCAGATCGACGCCGTTGAAATCACCCCTGAGGTGCTGGCCGGCAGAACCGGCGAACGCTTGGCGATCCAGCAGCGCAGTCACGTGCGCCGGGTGTTCAACCTGACCGGCACGGTCCTGCACACCAACCTCGGTCGGGCGTTGTTGCCCGAGGAAGCCATCGACGCAGTGCAAATGGCCGCGCGCTATCCGCTCAACCTGGAATTCGATCTGCACAGTGGCAAGCGCGGTGACCGCGATGACCTGATCGAAGGCCTGATCCGCGAGTTGACCGGCGCCGAGGCGGTGACGGTGGTCAACAACAACGCGGCCGCCGTGCTGTTGACGCTTAACAGCCTGGGCGCACGCAAGGAAGGCATTATTTCCCGGGGCGAACTGATCGAAATCGGCGGCGCGTTCCGCATTCCCGACATCATGGCCCGGGCCGGGGTGAGGCTGCATGAAGTCGGCACCACCAATCGCACCCATGCCCGCGACTACGAAGCGGCCATCGGCCCGCGCAGTGGTCTGGTGATGCGCGTGCACGCCAGCAACTACAACATCGAAGGTTTCACCGCACGCGTGCCGACCGCCGAACTGGCGGCGCTGGCGCATAAACACGGGTTACCGCTGCTCGAAGACCTCGGCAGTGGCAGTTTGCTGGACCTGACTCGCTGGGGTTTGCCCGCCGAACCCACGGTGCGCCAGGCGCTGATCGATGGTGCGGACATCGTCACCTTCAGCGGTGACAAGTTACTGGGCGGTCCCCAGGCCGGTTTGATCGTTGGCCGCAAAGACCTGATCGCCAGGATCAAGAAGAACCCGCTCAAGCGCGCATTGCGCGTCGACAAGCTGACCCTGGCGGCGCTCGAAGCGGTGTTGGGTTTGTACCGCAATCCGGATCGCTTGGCCGAACGGCTGCCGAGTCTGCGCCTGCTGACCCGGGCGCAGGCCGACATCCTCGCCCAGGCTGAGCGCTTGCAACCGTCCCTGGCGCAGGCGGTGGGAGAGGGATGGAATGTCAGCGCGGTGCCGGCCCTGGGCATGATCGGCAGCGGCAGCCAACCGGTGGCGCGATTGCCCAGCGCGGCGTTGTGCCTGCGCCCGCTGGTCAGCAAGCGTCTGCGTGGCCGGCAATTGCTGGCGCTTGAGGCAGCGTTTCGCCAATTGAGCATTCCGGTGCTGGGCCGGATTGACGACGACGCGTTGTGGCTGGACCTGCGGCAACTGGACGACGAAGCCGCGTGGTTGGCGCAACTCGATCAATTGCAGGTGCAAGAATGATTGTCGGCACGGCCGGGCACATCGACCACGGCAAAACGGCGTTGCTCCAGGCATTGACCGGCCAGGCCGGCGACCGGCGGCGCGAAGAGCGCGAACGCGGCATGACCATCGACCTCGGCTATCTCTACGCTGCATTGGAGCCGGACGCGCCACTGACCGGTTTTATCGACGTGCCCGGTCACGAGCGTTTCACCCACAATATGCTGGCCGGTGCCCAGGGGATCGACCTGGTGTTGCTGGTGGTCGCCGCCGATGACGGCGTCATGCCGCAGACCCGTGAACATCTGGCGATTGTCGAACTTTTGGGCATCCCACGGGCGCTGGTGGCCATCAGCAAATGCGACCGTGTCGATCCGGCCCGGGTGCAGGCAGTGCGCGAACAAATCGAAGCGTTATTGGCGCCGGGACCTTTTGCCGACGCGCCGCAGATTGCGCTGTCGAGCGTGACCGGGGAAGGCATCGAGGCACTGCGTGCGGCCTTGCTGCAGGCACAACGTGAGGTCCATCAGCGCAGCACCCGCGGTGGTTTTCGTCTGGCGATTGACCGTGCGTTCAGCGTAGCCGGCGCCGGCATCGTGGTGACCGGCACCGCGTTATCCGGACAGGTTGCCGTGGGCGACACGCTGACGCTCGGTCCGTTGGGCAAAGCGGTGCGGGTGCGGGGGCTGCATGCGCAAAATCAAGCGGCAGACACGGCGGTGGCGGGTCAGCGCGTCGCTTTGAACCTCAGCGCCGAGCGCTTGGCGTTGGAGCAGATTCACCGTGGCCACTGGCTGGTGGCCGAGTGGTTGTACGCACCGACCCAGCGCCTGGATATCGACATGCATTTGCTGGCCAGCGAAGCCAAGGCCTTCGAGCATTTTCAGCCGGTGCATGTTCACCTGGGCACCCAGGATGTCACCGGGCGAGTGGCGTTGCTGGAGGGTTCAAGCCTGGTGCCCGGTGAGCGAATGTTTGCGCAGATCCTGTTGAATGCGCCGGTGCAAGCGGTGAAGGGCGATCCTTTGATTCTGCGCGACCAGAGCGCCCAACGCACCCTCGGCGGTGGCCGGGTGCTTGACCCGTTCGCGCCGACCCGCCAACGCCGCAGTCCCGAGCGATTGGCGCAGCTAGAGGCGCTCGCGACATGCGGCGAGCTGGAAGATGTTTTGCCTGCATTGTTGGTGAACAGCGACACCGGGCTCGATCCGCAGCGCCTTGAGCGTCAGTTCAATCGGCCGCGCGACACCTGGATTTTGCCGGCCGATATCCGCTTGATCGATACGCGCCAAGGGTCGTTGTTGTTTAGCGCAGCACGCTGGGACGCCTCGAAGGCCGCGTTGCTGGAGCATCTGGCGCGCTTTCATCAACTCGAACCGGATCAAATGGGACCAGACCGCGATCGACTGCGGCGCTTCTCTGGAACAGCGCTGGACCGACCGACGTTCATCAGCCTGGTCGACGAGTTGCTGGCCAGTGGTGCCATCCAGGCCAGCGGTCCTTGGCTGCATTTACCGCAACATCAGGTGCGCTTGAGCGAAGCGGATCAAGCCCTGTGGCATCGCCTGCAGCCACTGTTCGAACAGGCCGGTTTCGACGCGCCATGGGTGCGCGACCTGGGCTATGACGAAGCGGCGGTGCGCCTGCTATTGCGCAAGATGGCGAGGTTGGGATTGGTGCATCAAGTCGTTCGCGACCTGTTTTACACCGATGCGATCCTGCGTCGATTGGCGGCTATGCTTGTGCAACTGGCGGCGCAGAACCCGGTGATTCAGGTCACGGCGTTTCGCGATGCCGTGGGCCTGGGACGCAAGCGCAGCATTCAGATTCTCGAGTACTTCGACCGGCTCGGCCTGACCCGTCGCATGGGCGACAAGCGCCATATACGCCTGGACAATGCCTTGGCTCAACCCAACGATCACTGACGTCAAGGAAGGCAATCGCGCCCGGTGGCGCGGCCGGGCTTCAAACCCGGTTGGGGACGGCATCCGTTCCCGGGCCGGTTCGACTCCGGCTGCCTTCCGCCATTTTCCGCTCAGAGATGCCCCAGGTTCAGCGGGTACTCGATGACCACGTAAACCCTGTCGATATCATCGCCCGCCTGGGCCGCGTTGGCCCGATGCGACACATGGGACAGTTGCAGGGACAAACCCTTGGCCGCACCGGATTGCACGATGTAGTGCAGGTCAATGTCGCGTTCCCAATGGCGTCCGCCGTCACCCTGTTGCGGCACGTATTCACCGGTCGACGCATCGAACGGGTTATAGGCACCGCCCTGTGGGGCGTGGGTGCCGTCAATCTGGCTGCCCGTGACATACCGCGTCATGAACTTCAGGCCCGGAATCCCTAAGGTAGTGAAATCGAAGTCGTAGCGTGCTTGCCATGATTGCTCGTGGGCGCCGTTGAAGTCGGCGTACTTGATCGAGTTGGCCAGGTAGATCGAATCGCCGCCAACGAAATCGAAGGGGGTGTCGCCGTTGATTTTCTGATAGGCGAGGGTGAAGGCGTGCGCATCGACCGTGTATTTGCCTGACAGGCTGAACGCGGTGTTGTCAATGGGGCCGGCCAGCGCTTCGCCGGTGTCGCGCGTGTGGTAGAGATTGGCGTCGAGGAATACGCCGGGTTGCTTCAGGTGCAGGTTGGCGTAGTACTGATGCCAGGTGTCGGTGAGATCGGAGGCATAGAGCGAGCCGCCGACAGGACTCTGAGTGAACAGGTCCGTGCCGACAAAGCTGATACCACCAGCCTCGGTGTTGGCGCCGTAACCATAGAAGTTGCCCTTGCTGGAGGAGCTGTCCTGGTTCTTGAATGCCGTGAAATGACCGGCGACCAGATTGACGCCATCGATTTCGTGGCTATTGAGCAGAAAGCCGGTGGCGTATTCCGGTTGCAGGCGTTTGTCCGCGGTGTCGAACACCGGGGTTTCGACCATCATTTCACCAAAAGCCAAGGTGGTGCGCGAAGCCTTGATCTTGAGCGCGCCACCGCCACTGGAATAGTTGTCTTCGCTGCGACCTTCAGCGTCCACGGGCAGCAATCCCGTCCCGGAATGCCCCTTGCCGCTATCCAGTTTGAAGCCCGCAAAGGCATGGGCATCGAGTCCGAATCCGATTATTCCTGGTGTGAAACCAGATTCAAAAGCGCCGATAAAGCCTTGAGCCCACTCTTGTTTGTAGCTTTTACCGGTAGAAGAGGGTGTTCGGTAATCACTGTTCAAATAGAAGTTTCGACTGAGCACATCAAGTGTTGCACCGTCGAGAAAGCCTTGTGCGGATTCGTCAGCTAGCGCTGTGCCGGCGAACAGCGCGGGTATCCAGAAGGACAAACCGGCGCGAAAGTCTTGCTTGCCAAACTTCATCGATCAATCACCACGGGCGCAGCGACTGCGAAAAATCCGCAGCCGCTGGCTTTGCATGAAACCGCTTAATGGCCTTCGGAGGCGCCGAACATGGTTTTGGCGTAGATCAGGCCCAGACCGTACGAGCCACCGTTGGCGATCGAGGTTTTCACGGTTTCGTCGTAGGTTTCGGTACGTGCCCAGTCGCGCTGCAGTTCGAGCAGGTATTGCAGCGAGGTCATCGGGCGGGCGCCGATCTGGATCATGCGCTGCATGGCCATTTCATGGGCTTCGGTGCTGACGTCGCCGCAAGCATCGGCAATCACGTACACCTCAAACCCTTGGTCGATGGCCGACAGCGCCGGGCCGACGATGCACACGGACGTCCACAGACCGGCCAGGACGATCTTCTGTTTGCCGAACTTGTTGACTTCGACGGCGATGCGTTCGTCTTCCCAGGTGTTCATGCTGGTACGGTCGATAACGTTGTGTTCCGGGAACACCGACTTGATTTCATCGAAGATCGGGCCGGAAAAGCTCTTTTCCGCAACGGTGGTGAGGATGGTCGAAACCTTGAAACCACGGGCAGCCTTGGCCACGAGCGCGGCGTTGTTGCGCAGGGTAACGGCGTCAATCGACTTGGTTGCAAACGACATCTGCGACTGGTGATCGATCATGATCAGGGTGTGGTCGGTCGGGGTCAGCAGGGTTTTGCCGGGAACAGCTTTTGCGATAGCCATGACGATGTCCTTACGGGTGAATGAGGAGGTCATGGTTACGTAAATTCTGGCGGCGAGATTGAATCGGTGTGCTGTGTTTTTGCCAAATCCGCGACCTTCTGACTGTCGCGATGTCGCGATGCCATTTAGCACCCTCTGGCCATCCGCCTGGCTCTTGATGAAAAACGCCAGTCCCGCTCCGTTTGATATTTATCAACCTCAGAAACAATCCGGAGGAGCAATCTGGATCTCCACGGGTTGAGGCCGGCTGACTGATTCTGCTGAGCACAAGAGGCCGATCATGCGTCCTGAGATCATTAATAAGACACTCGACGACTTGCCCGTAGCGCCGAACTGGGTCGACAGCGTGCAGGCACGTGAGCACTTTTCCTGGGAGGCCGAGGCCCGCGAACTGTCGGGACTGCCTGGCGGCGGTTTGAACCTGGCATATGAAGCTGTGGATCGTCATGCGCAAGGGGACCGTCGACTCCATACGGCGTTGCGCATTCTCGATCGCAACGGCGACCACCGCGACGTCAGCTATGCCGAGCTGAGCGTCCTGACCAATCGATTCGCCAATGTCCTCAAGAAGCTGGGCGTGGCACCCGGTGAACGACTGTTCGTGCTTTGTGGCCGTGGGTTGGAGCTATTCCTGAGCGTGCTCGGCGGACTCAAGGCCGGATGCGTGGTGTCACCGCTGTTTTGCGCATTTGGCCCGCAACCCCTCGAGACACGTATGCGTCTTGGCGAAGCCAGTGTGTTGCTCACCACTGAAACCCTTTATCGACGCAAGGTACTGGCCATCCGTGATCGATTGCCTTCTCTGCGGCATGTGCTGGTGTACGACGAAAACGGTGGGGACATAGCGCCAGTGGATGGGGCGTACAACCTGCAGCCGTTGTTGGATGAAGCCGATGACCATTTCAGTATCACCCGCACGACCGCCGACAGCCCCGCGTTGTTGCATTTCACCAGTGGCACGACGGGCACCCCCAAAGGCGTATTGCATGTTCATGGTGCCGCGCTGACTCACCTTGTCACCGGAAAATACGCACTGGACTTGCACCCCGCGGACATCTACTGGTGCACCGCCGATCCCGGTTGGGTCACGGGCACGTCCTATGGCATTTTCGCGCCTTTGTTGTTGGGTGTCACCAGCGTGGTCGAAGGCTACGAGTTCGACGCCGAACGCTGGTACGGCATTCTCGAAAAACAACAGGTGTCGATCTGGTATACGGCCCCCACGGCCATCCGCCTTTTGATGAAAGCCGGCGCCGAGTTGGCGCACAACCATCGTTTTGCGTGTCTGCGTTTCGTTGCCAGTGTCGGCGAACCGCTCAATCCCGAGGCGGTCTGGTGGGGAAAGGACGTGCTGGGGATGCCGATCCACGACAATTGGTGGCAGACCGAAACCGGCGGCATCATGATTGCCAACACGGTTTCGATGGACATCAAGCCGGGCTCCATGGGCAAGCCACTCCCCGGTGTCGAGGCCGCCATCGTCACCCGTACCGACGAGGCAACAGTGCATGAGCTTGGCACTGAAGAGGTGGGTGAGCTGGCGCTGAAACAGCCGTGGCCCGCAATGTTTCGTAGCTACCTGGGACAGGACGAGCGTTATCGCCGCTGCTTCGCCGCTGGCTGGTACTTGAGCGGCGATCTCGTCCGTCGCGATGCCGATGGTTATTACTGGTTCATTGGCCGCAGCGACGACGTGATCAAATCGGCGGGCCATCTGATCGGTCCATTCGAGGTCGAGAGCTCGCTGATGGAGCATCCGGCGGTGGCTGAGGCCGCCGTGATCGGCAAGCCTGATCCGTTGCTGGGTGAAACGGTAAAGGCCTTTGTGTCGCTCAAGAGTGGTTTCACCGCCAGCGAGGCCTTGCACGCTGAGTTGCTCGGTCATGGACGCAAGCGCCTGGGGGCTGTGGTTGCGCCCAAGGAGCTGGAATTCGTGGACGCGTTGCCGCATACCCGTAGCGGGAAACTCATGCGGCGTCTGCTCAAGGCCCGTGAGCTGGGCTTGCCTGAAGGCGATACGTCCGCGTTGGAGAATCCGTCATGACCCCGTCCTCACTGCCCCGGGATAGCGCGCTGGACCTGTTGCGGGACATGGTGCGTATCCGGCGTCTCGAAGAACGTGCTGGCGAACTGTACGGGGCAAGCAAGATTCGCGGGTTTCTGCACCTGTACATCGGTGAAGAGGCGGTGGCGGTCGGCGTTCTGCATGCCTTGGCCGCCGACGATGCGGTGGTCGCAACGTACCGCGAACATGCGCATGCCCTGCTTAAAGGGGTGCCCATGAAGGCGATCATGGCCGAGATGTATGGGCGTCAGGAAGGGTGCTCGCGAGGTCGGGGCGGCTCGATGCACCTGTTCGATGCACGTACACGATTCTTCGGTGGCAATGCCATCGTCGCCGGTGGTCTGCCACTGACGGTTGGCTTGGCGCTAGCTGAGCATATGCAGGGCGGATCCCGTCTGTGCGCCTGTTTTTTTGGTGAAGGCGCGATGGCGGAAGGGGCATTTCACGAGTCCATCAACCTTGCCGCACTGTGGCGGCTGCCCGTGTTGTTTTGCTGCGAAAACAACCTCTATGCCATGGGGACCGCCCTGGAGCGTTCGCAGTCCCAGACTGACCTGTGTGCGAAAGCGTCGGCCTACAAAGTCGAAGCCCGCGCTGTCGATGGCATGAACGTGATCGCCGTGCATGAAGCCACCCGTCACGCGGTCGAACACATCCGCGCAGGGCACGGTCCTTTTTTTCTGGAGTTCCGTACCTATCGATTTCGCGCCCACTCGATGTTCGACCCGCAGTTGTACCGAGACAAGGAAGAAGTCGAGCAATGGAAAGCCCGGGGGCCGATCCACACCTACAGCTCGCAACTCAAGGCCGAAGGCCTGTTGGACGAGCCGGGCTTTCTGGCGATCCTGGCCCAGGTTGACGCGGAGGTGGAGGAGGCCATCGCCTACGCCGAAAACGGTAGCCTGGAACCGATCGAGGACTTGTCGCGCGATGTCTACACGCCGAGGTCAGCGCCATGAGCCTTGTCATGACCTATCGCGAAGCGCTCCGCGAGGCACTGCGTGACGCCATGCAGCGCGATCCGCGAGTGTTTCTGATGGGCGAGGACGTTGGACGCTACGGTGGCAGCTACGCCGTGTCGCTGGGATTGCTGGAAGCGTTCGGTCCCGAGCGTATTCGCGACGCGCCGTTGTCCGAGCTGGGTTTCGTGGGGGCCGGTATCGGCGCGGCATTGGCGGGCATGCGGCCGATCATTGAAATCATGACGGTGAACTTCAGTCTGCTCGCCCTCGATCCGCTGATGAACACCGCGGCGGCCTTGCGGCACATGTCAGGCGGACAATTCTCGGTGCCCTTGGTCGTTCGTATGGCGACCGGGGCCGGACGGCAACTGGCAGCCCAACACTCACACAGTCTCGAAGGCTGGTTCGCGCATATTCCGGGACTGAAAATCCTCGCCCCGGCGACCGTCGAAGATGCCCGCGGCATGCTGTGGCCCGCGCTGCTCGATCCCGATCCGGTGCTGATATTCGAGCATGCCCAGCTGTACAACCTGGAGGGCGATCCAGGTGATTGGGCGAGCATCGATATCAACCGCGCCAGGATCCGCCGGGCTGGCAAGGACCTGACACTGATTACGTATGGCGGCACCCTCGGCAAGGCTCTGGCGGCAGCCGAGGAACTGGCTGGCGTGGGCATCGATTGCGAAGTCATCGACCTGCGGGTTCTGCGCCCGCTGGATGACGCGACGCTGCTGGCTTCTGTCTGCAAGACCCGCCGTGCGCTGGTGGTCGATGAGGGTTGGCGCAGCGGCAGTCTGTCGGCGGAAATTATCACCCGGATCATCGAACAAGGCTTTTACGAGCTTGATGCGCCACCGGCGCGGGTATGCAGCGCCGAGGTGCCGATTCCTTATCCACGGCATCTGGAGGAGGCTGCGCTGCCACAAGTGGCGTCGATAGTCACAGCCGCTCAGCAATTGTGCCAAGGGAAAACAACCTGATGCCAGCAACCTGCCGCCTGCCGGGGCCGACGCCGGAGACTCACCCATGATCGAGTTCAATCTGCCGTCGCTGGGTGCCGATATGGATGAAGGCACGCTGCTTGAATGGAAAATACAGCCCGGCGATACGATCAAGCCGGGGCAGGTGATTGCCGTCGTCGATACGGCCAAGGCAGCCATCGATGTGGAGTGCTGGCATGAAAGCACGGTCCTGCAATTGCTCGTCGACGTCGGGGCGAAGATTCCTGTCGGCACCCCCATGGCACTGTTGCTGGAGCCCGGAGAAGATCCGCACAGCGCGCGGCGAACATCGAGCGAAGCCCCGCGATTGATAGAAGGGGAAAACCTCACGGACCGCCGTCCACGTATTTCCCCTGCCGCACGTCGACGCGCTGTCGATCTGGGACTCAATCTCGACCAATTGAAAGGCCACGGGCCAAAGGGCGCCGTCACCCTCGAAGATGTCGAAATGGCCGCGCACCTGACGCATGAACCGCAGCATGAACCGCAGCATGAACCCGACCATGAGCAGGCCATGCGTCAGACCATCGCCGCCGCCATGAGTCGTTCCAAACGCGAGATCCCGCATTACTATCTGAGTGAAACCATCGCCCTGGATAAGGCCATGAGCTGGTTGCAGGAGCACAACGCGCAAAGCACCTTGCAAGAGCGTCTGTTGCCGAATGTCATGCTGCTCAAAGCCGTGGCCCTGGCCTTGCGCGAGTTTCCACAGCTCAATGGTGTTTGGCTGGACAATGCCTTCAAGCCGGCACGTGCGACTGATCTTGGCGTGGCGATCACCTTGCGCCAGGGCGGCCTGGTCGCCCCGGTGCTGCATCAGGTGGCGGACTCGACGCTGACGCATTTGATGAGTGAACTGGCCAGCCTGGTGGAGCGGGCTCGCAACGGATCACTGCGCAGTTCCGAGCTGGATGGCGCCGGCATTACCGTGACTCAACTGGGCGATCAAGGCGTGGACAGCGTGTTGGGGGTGATCTACCCGCCTCAGGTTGCCTTGGTCGGCTTCGGTCGCATCAGTGAACGGCCTTGGGTAAAAGACGGCCAGCTGTGTGTCGTACCGACGGTGATTAGCAGTTTGTCTGCCGATCATCGGGTCAGCGACGGTCATTATGGCGCCCGTTTTCTGAGTGAAGTGCGTCGTCTGATGCAAACGCCAGAGGCTCTTTGAGGAGGGATCATATGAATTCGCAAGTGATCCGCGATGAGGTTTTGCGTGCATTGAAAGGCATCGCCCCGGAAGTCGAGGGCGATCAGTTGCATGCTGATCGGCTGTTGCGCGAGGAGGTTGATCTGGACTCCATGGATTGGCTGCGTTTCATTGAAGCGCTGAATCGAAGCCTGGGAATCGCCATCCCGGAATCCGACTACCGCGAGGTGGAAACCCTGGGCAAGCTCATCGCTTACCTGGAGCGCAAGAGTCAGCCTGGCGTCGACGTCTCCATGAACCGCCGCTAGCACCGGCGTTCAATAGCGCAGGCTCTCTTGTCGCATCCGTGCAAAGCGCGCCATTGCGGCGGCATCGAAGGCTTGTGCGGCCTGCGGCGCGGCGCCGTCGCGGATGGCTTGCCACACCGATGTCGAGCCGATCGAACCGCGGGTTGCCACAAGATTGAAATGAGTGGGATACAGCGCATGCAAGGTGACGAGCAGCGACAGTCCCAGGCTGGCGACGGGGCGTCGATCAGCGTTCTGGTCACGAACGATGCTGACGCCATGACACAGTTGACCGTGCCAGGTCGATTCGGTGGGGACGAAATCGATGGGCTCGAAATGCGCGCCAACTTGCAGTGCATTTAGCGCGGCTGCCAACCGTGTCGCATCGATCCACGGCGCGCCGAGCCACTCGAACGGGTGCGGCGTTCCGCGCCCAACGCTCACATTCGCGCCTTCCAGCAAGCCGACATCCGGGTACAGGTCGAGTTGGGCCAGCGTGCGCAGGTTCGGCGACAGCGGCACCCAACCGAGCCCGGTGTCGGTAAAGCTCATGTCGCGCCGGTAGCCTTGCATCGGCACCACACGCAGATCCGCCCCAAGGTGCTTGTGGCGATTGAACAGGTTCGCCAGCTCACCGACGGTCATGCCCGGTTGCAGTGGCGCGGGGAAATAGCCGGTGAACGATTCGCGCTGACTGTCCAGCATGGGGCCGCCAAAGCGCTGCGCGCCGAGCGGATCGGGCCGGTCCAGGACAAACAACGGAATGTTATGCGCCGCGGCCGCCTCAAGGGCGTAGCCAAGCGTTGTCTCATAGGTGAAGAAGCGTACGCCGGCATCCTGGATGTCGAAGATCAGCGCATCGAGTCCTTGCAGGGAGCCGGCCGGGAATCGCTGCTTTTCTCCGTAGAGACTGTGCACGACCAGTCCCGTTGCCGCGTCGCGTGTGTCGCCGACCCGTTCGTCCACATCGCTGTCGAGCCCGTGTTCAGGCGAGAACAGCGCGACCAGCCTGACGCCTGACGCATGGGCAAGTACGTCGATGGTGCGCCGGCCGGCAGCATCGAAGCCGCTGCGGTTGGTGATCAGCCCGACGCGCTTTCCGGCGAGCGGGGCAAACTGTTGCGCTTCGAGCACGTCGATGCCGGTTTGAACCGGTCCCGTGGAGATCGGCAGACGTTTAGCGGCCAAGAGCGCAGGCATCGCCGACGGCAGCGCCTGGCCGATCTGCATGGCGCTCGCCGGCGCGCCGTGACTGGCCAGCAACGCGAGCAACTGAGCGCGAAGCGGGCGGGCGTCGCCACGATCGTCCGGGTACACACGGTTGGTCAGTATCACGATGAATTGGCGTGTCACCAGGTCGATCCACAAACCCGTGCCGGTGTAACCCGTGTGGCCAATGCCGCCAATGGGCGGGAGGCGGTCATGATTGGGCACCAGCGGTGCACTCAGCTCCCAGCCAAGTCCGCGCCAGGGTTCGCTTGGGAATGGCGAGGACGCAGCCGCCAGCGCGGCGATACTGGCGGGCCTGAGTATCTGCGCGGTGCCGGCGCGGCCATCATTGAGGAGCATTTGCGCGAAGCGTGACAGGTCATCCGCCGTTGAAAACAGCCCTGCATTCCCGGAGACGCCCTCCATCCACCGAGCTATAGGGTCGTGCACATGCCCGCGCAGCAGGCCGGCCTTGTTGGCGAGGGTCGGCGCACTACGCGCGACTCGCCCTGCGTCCGGCACAAAGAGTGTGTCGCGCATGCCGAGCGGTGCAAAAATGTGCGTCCGGCAGTAGGCGTCGAGTGAAAGGTGGGTGATGCGTTCGACCAATTCGCCGAGGACCACGAAATTCAGGTCACTGTAGATGACCCGAGCACCGGGCTCGTCAAGCAGAGGTTGCGCCGCGATAGCGCTCAATACGCCTTGGCGTCCGCCCGACTGAGGCCGCGCGGGCAAGCCCGGGCGCAGTCCCGAGGTGTGCGCCAGCAGTTGGCGCACCGTCACCGCCTCTTTGCCAACCGCGGCAAAGGGTGGCCAGTAGCGTGCAACCGGTGCATCCAGGTCGATACGGCGGGCTTCGACCAGTTGCATGATCGCCGTGGTGGTGGCGAGGACCTTGGTGAGCGATGCGAGATCGAACTCGGTGTTCAGCGTCATCGGTTCGGGGTAGGGCGTGCTCATCCGTTGGCCGAAGGCCTGGCGATAGAACACGTGCGTGGCATCGCCGATCAGGACTACGGCGCCCGGCATGCGTCCGGCAGTGATCTGCGCTGCAACAATCTGTGCGGCTTGCAGGCGCGTCGGCGCGTCCAGATCGATGGCGACGGCAAACTGGGCGCACATTGCCAAACCGAGCAACAGCGCCCAGCGTTCAAGCGTACCGATCAATGATGCGGCAGATCGGCGGCTTCGTAATGATTGCGCGGGTTCCATAACATCCATCCATCAGTACCGGCCGCGTCGGCGGCATCAACCTGTGCCTTGATCGCCGCCTGGTCAAACAGCCGATGATCGAACGCATAGTCGCGAAAAGCCTGCAGCCAGGGACGAAAGCGTAGGCCGGGCAGCTTTGTGCGGTGCTTAGCCTCCGCCAGGGAACGCCTGACGATCTGAGCGGGATCCTCTGCCGGGTTGGTCAGGCCCGGCAGCCCCCAAGTGAAGCTGGAGGGGTACAACATCGGGGAAATGTAGTCGAGCGCCGCGCCGAGCAATTCGATTTGCTGGCCGATGGCGGTGTCGTCGAGATTCCAGCAGACGTAGCCGAAGATATCCGCCGAGACGAAAACGTTGTACGGCGCGAGCCGTTGACGCGCCTCCTTCAGGAACCCCACGATCGCCGCCGTCCGGTTGGCCCGGGTGTTGGGGAGCGCGAAACGTAGCCCGCTCTTGTCGGGAAAGCGCACATAGTCGAACTGGATTTCATCGAAACCCATGCGCGCGGCTTCCTCGGCGAGATCAAGATTGTGTTGCCAGATCTCATGTGAAAACGGGTCCATCCATTGCAGGTTTTCGCGATCGCGCCACGGCATGCCGTCCGCGGTATGCACGCTCCACTGAGGGTGCGCGTCGGCGAGGGGATCGTCCTTGAACACCACGATGCGGGCGATCAGGTACAAGTGCCGCGCACGCAGTTTTGCCAGTAGCCCGGGAAAGTCTCGTGCCTGCGGTGCGGGACGACTCGCGTGGGCCGTAGCGCCAATCGCCTCGCGGGCCTCGCTGCGATAAGGCGTCAAGCCGCGGTCACCCTTGACGTCGATGACCAGCGCATTGATGTCGGTGCTGTCAGCCAGGCTGACGGCCCTGTCGCGTAACAGCGTACTGGTGACGCCGAACACCGACAGATAGACCGCTTTGGGGCGAAACGGGGTCAACGTGAGCACGCCGGGCGCTTCGTCGGCCACTAGTGTCGCCTCGGTACGCAGGTAACCCGGGGCTCTGGCCGCGATGGTTGTGTCCGCAGAGTCGGTTTCGAAGTGCCCCAGTTCGTCGGTTTGCGTCACGGCACCCGAGGTCGTGATCGTTGCGCCGGCAATCGGCCTTTGGGTGTCGGCGTCCAATACGACACCGCTGACGGCAAAGGCCTGATCAGACAGCAAGGCGGCGATGAGCAGCAACGTTGGAGCCGCCTGGCACCTCAAGGCACGGACGAAAGTCATCGTGTGCTCCCTGCGGTGGGCAGCGGCCGGGATTCCGGTTCGCCAAGCAGACGAGCGAAGGTCTTGGCTCCGTAGGCGTCGATCATCAGATAGCGCGGCAGGGCGAGCAGGCGTGCGTGCCGGTCAGCCTTTTTTTCCTCCAGTGAAAAAGCCGCGATGTAGCCTTCGTCGGCGGCGAGTGCGATCAACTCGTCGTCATACAGGCCGAACGGCCAGGCGAGCATGTCGACCGTGCCACCGGTTTGCGATTCGATCCGTCGCCGCGATTTGTCCAGTTGCAGGTGAACGAACTGGCGAAAATCGGCCGGGGAAAGACGCCGACGCTCGATCTTGAAATTGGGATGCCAATAGGTGTGCGACTGGATGTCGACGAGTCCCGTCTGCTTCAACGTCCGCAACTGCTCCCAGGTCAACGCATAGGTGGCATTGGAAATCGCCGACGGATAGACAAACAGCGTTACGGGAAAATGCTCGCGCAGCATCACCGGCAGCAGCTTGTCGAATACCGAACGATGCCCGTCATCGACAGTGATTGCGACCGGTTTGTCCGGTAACGTCGCATCGGGATTTCGCAGCCAGTCGACTACCGCGCGCAGCGTGACGAAGTGGTAACCGTGCGAACGCAAGACACCCAGCTGGCTGTCGAACGTGCTCATGCGCACCGTCATTGAATCGTCCGCAGTGTCCGAAAACCGGTGGTACACGAGGATCGTGACAAGCGGTTCGGCGGGACGCGCTGCCCCCCAGGAAAACCCGCAGGCGCACAGTAAAACGGCGCACAGCACAAGCCGTGACACGACGCGATCTTCGATCCACGGCAGGATGTTCCCGTACATGTCGCGCTCCTCGGCGAGCCAGGCATGTCCAGTGTGCAATCAGCGCGTATCGTCGATCTGATGCAGATCAATTTCGGGTGTTCCAACGCCATTCTGAGGACCGCAAGCCATCGGACGAAACGAGTGGTGGGTGGCAAGTTGACTTGATTTAAATCAACAGTGCATTCCCTTGGCTGGATGACTTTATGGACAAACTGCTTGAGGTCTCCAGCCATGAATATCAATGAGGCGATTTACGGCCGTCGTTCGACGCGCGAGTACACGACGCAAGCCGTTGATGAAGCGGTCATAGGCCGTTTGATCGACGCCGCGGTGCAGGCGCCCAGCGCGGTCAACCAACAACCCTGGACGTTCACGGTGTTACGCGATCAGGCATTGCTGGATCGGATCTCACGCGAAGCCAAGGCTTACATGCTCGCCACGCTGCCCTCAGGGCCGCAGTCCGGGCACTTTCAATCTTTGCTGAACGATGAACATTTTCAGATTTTCTATCATGCGCCGGTGCTGATCCTGATTTCAGGAAACGCCCCCAGCCAGTGGGTCGTCGAAGACTGCGCACTGGCTGCCGAGAACCTGATGCTCGCAGCCTATGCCGAAGGCCTGGGCAGCTGCTGGATCGGTTTCGCACAGGCTTTTCTAAACACGCCACAAGGAAAGAAAGCCCTTGGTTTGCCCGCTGAGTGGGCGCCGGTGGCGCCGATCATCGTTGGCCATCCGAAGTCCACGCCGGCGCCCGTCACGCACAAGGCGCCAGAGGTTCGCTGGATAGGCTGATGCCCGATCCATCCGCTCAGCTGTGATCGAATGCGCCGTTTTCCCGCAGGAAGGCGGCGGTCAGGGCAGTACTGTCGAGAATCTGCAGATGACGCGTCACATAATCAGCGGGCAGACGAAACGGCGGCACGGTGTCGGTGACCGCGATGTGTTCAAAGATCGGTGTGTCGAACAATTGAATGCCCGCGGTAAACAAACCATGAGTGGCAGCTGCGAACATGCGTCCGGCCCCAGCCTGCTGGCAGGCAAGGCCGGCGTGTTTGAGCGTTTCCCCCGTGCTGATCAGGTCGTCGTAAATAATCGCGGTCTTGCCGCGCACATCGCCGATCAAGAGCGTGCCCGTCAGCGTAGTGTGGGCACGGTGTTTTTCCATCACTGCACTGCCGACCGAGCGCCCCAGCTGCCGCTCCAGCGCCTGACGAAATTGTTCGGCTCGCTTGGTGCCCCCTGAGTCCGGGGATACGGCAACCACTTCTGTGTCGCCGACGTACTGGGCGAAATGCTCGGCGAACAGTTCCGCGCATTGCAGGCTCCACGCCGGCCTGCGAAATGCGTTATCGAACGCGGCCGGATTGTGCACTTCCAGGGTGATCAGGCGATCCACGCCACAGGCTTCAAAGAACGCCGCCACGTAGCGCGTAATGGTCGGGTCCTGAGGCTGGCTGCGGCGGTCCTTGCGCCCGTAACAGAGGTAGGGTGTCATCACCTGCACCTGGCGAGCGCCGGCATCCTTGAGGGCACCGCAGAAAAACAGCAGACGACACAGCTTGTCGTTAGCGCTCTGCCGCTCATCCCCATACAAGGCATGGAACACCACGACCTCGCGCCCGTTGACCGAATCCAGCGGGCGGCATTTATGCTCGCCGTCTTCATAATCACGCTCCTCATGGCGCGCCAGCGGGCAGCCAAGCCGCTGAGCGACGCGGGCGGCATAGAGCTCGCTGCCTTGCAGGGCAAACAGAAGCGGGGGCAGGGTAAGCATGCAGGACTCCTTCGAGGCCGTTGCCAGGTACGCATCATCTACCGTCAGCGCGCGGCGCCATGGCGCACAACCTCAATGCAAAACTCCTGCTCGAAGGGCGGCACGTTGCATTCGACGATGTCATCGGCGGCGACTTGCAGATGCACGCCGACAATGTCGCCCCGGATCGGCTGCTGACAGGTATGCCGGTCGACCAGCACGGCGGTGTACACCCGACGAGCGCCCAGTTGCGCCAGGTAGGCGCAAGTACGCAGGAGCGAATGACCTTCGAACAGCACATCATCGACCACCAGAAAAGTCGTGTTGGCCATATCCAGCCTGCCCAGCCCCGGGTTCTCGGTCAATTGCGTGTAGGAGTGCAGCACTTGCAGGTCGTCGGTGTAGCGCTTGACCTGCAGCGGGAACATCGGGAACTCCGGCTGACCGGTCTGACGCGCAATGCATTGGCGCAACCGTTGAGCCAAAGGCTCCCCGCGACGCTGGATGCCAATCAATACCGAATGAGTGTGGGGCAGTAAGGTCGCGGCCTTGTGCGCCATCGTCTGCAGCACATCATCGAGCTCATTGCTGTCATACAGGCGCAACCGCTGACTTGCCAGTAGGATCGTCATTGCTTTCTCCTGTCCGTTAACCATGGGTCATGTGCTGCCGGGAACGGCGGCGGGTGTGGGTGCTGATCCCTTGCGCGTGCGTGTTCGGTCAATGTAGCCCTGTCTGTACTGATGCGATTGATATTGATCAATTGCGATCAAATCAAAGGTCGTTCCCTTTAACCCCTGCGTCCTCAATTATTGCTGGAGCGTATAGCCGGGGTAGCGCAGGGGTGAGCGCATTGCTTGCGCACGCACTTGATATAAATCAACGCCATCGTCGCCTCCACAGAGGATGCTGAAACGACTACGAAGGTGCCTCATCTGGCGCGAAAACGACAATGGCTTCGCGGTGGGCGGGCAGCGGCAAGCGTGCAAGCACCATGGAGTTCGATCATGAGCCAGTATCAACGGTTATTGCTGATCATCAACCCGGCCCTGCGCCAGTCCCAAACCATCAATCATGCTGCCGCCCTGGCCAAGGCCAGCGGTGCGAGCTTGCATATCTGCGCCTTGATTCCTTCCTGGAAACTGTTGTCGCTGCTCGAAGAAGGCGACCGGGAAAAGGCTCGCGCAGATTATCTGCAAGACCATCGAGATTGGCTCAAGTATCAAGCGAGTCATCTGCATGACAAAGGCATCGAAGTGACGACAGAGGCAAACTGGGCCGATGATATGCAGCAAGACATCCTCGATCACATCGCAGAAATGCAGCCTGACCTGCTGATCAAGCAAGTGCAGCGTGAATCGGGACTCAAACGCGCATTTTTCACACCGCTGGACTGGCGCTTGCTGCGTCACTGCCCGATCCCGGTTTATCTGCTTGGCGAAGTTGCCCCTGCCTTGCCGCGCAAGGTTGTGGCAGCGGTTGACGTTTCCAAAAACCTGGCACGGGACAACGAGCTCAATGAGCGAATCATCCAGCAGGCTTGCAGCCTCGCCATACAGTGTCAGGCGGAATTGCACTTGATCTACGCCTGCGATATTTCCACGCTGTACCTGGGCGATATGGGCGGCGGTGGGTTGGTGCTTTCGGACCTTGCCAGGCACTTGCGCAAAGGCCATGAACAATCGTTCATCGATATTGCCGACCGTTACGGCGTGCCATCTGAGCGGCGGCATTTTATTGAGGGGCACCCGGTTGCAGTATTGAGTACATTTGCCGATGAGCAGTCTATGGATGTGATTGTAATGGGCAGGGTGCAAGCGCATGGCCTGGAGAAGCTGTTGGGGAGCACGACCGAACATATCCTATTTCAGCTATCAAGCAGCCTGTTAGCCGTCTAGAGCGGCCAAGGTTGCAGGCGATCAATCGACAGTCGCCATCACGCGTTCAGTGCCCACTTGTATCTTTAGGCTGCCCAGTGGCCACAAACTCAGTGGCGACACCCTCCGGGTGCCGCCAATCGATTGAGCCTGATTCGAGGCCGCACGTCCTTACACACCAAAAGGATAGGTTTCGTCTTCCGCTTCCAGCTTCTGGTTTTTCGGCAGGGGCAGCGCCGTCACCGGTTTGGTTTGCTCGATCCAGATCATGGCGTCGAATTGTTCGGCCGGTACCGATTCGAAGTAGTGACTGAGACGCTCGCTCTCAGGGCGGTAAATCACGCCGATGGCCCGCTCCAGCAATGGCGTGGACAGGACTCTGCGCAGTTCTTTTCGCTGTGGGTCTCGCCAGTCGGTCAGGGACGCCGGCACGCCGGCCTTGAGGAATTGATGCTCCCAACTGTCCGGCCGCGAAGGGCGGATATCCTTGATCCGCATCTCGCCGTCCCAGTCATCGGCAGCCGCCACCTGGCCGCGGTCGGTGGCCATGCCGATCAGTACGACATTACGCCCAAAAGCGCTGCGGCAGAGTTGACCGATGTTGAACTGGCCCTTCCAGCCCATCTCCGTGGCGGCCGCATTGCCGATATGGGAGTTGTGTGCCCAGACAACAGCCTTGGCTTGCGGGCCACGGTGTTCGAGCAGCGCGCGCAACGTATCGAACATGTGCCGGTCCCGCAGGTTCCAGGAGGCGGTCGAGCCTCGATAAATCGCGCGGTAATACTGTTCCGCCGCCATCACTACCCGGGCATTCTGCGTCGCATTGAAGAACGCTTCGTCGTTGTGGATGAGCCCCGCCAGTTGTTCCGCCAGCATGACATTGAGCTGCTCGACCACCGGCTGCTCACAGGGCATCACACCACCGCGTTCGACGAAGTGGCCGTACAGTGCCGGATCATCCTGCCACGGGGTCAGACAGCCATAGCGCCGCCGGGCTTCGTGGGCCAGGTGCGAGTCGACCCGATCCAGGTAGCTCAGCACTTCATGAATAGAGTTGCGCAAGCTGTAGACGTCCAGCCCGCGAAACTCGACGCGACGCTCAGGGGACTGCTGGTGATTGTGTTGATGCAGCCAATGGGCGAACGTTTTCACTTCGTTATTGCGCCACATCCAGGTCGGGAATCGGCTGAAGATATGACGCGTCCACGCCGAGTGCGCCAACCCTCGTACGTATTGGTCGACATGGCCTGCGTCCGGCCAGTCCGCTTCGACCGCCACGATATTGAACCCGTGCTGTTCGATGAGCCTTTGGGTGATCGCCGCCCGGGTTCGATAGAAGTCGCTGGTGCCATGGCTGGCCTCACCGATCATCACCACGCGCGCATCGGCGTAGCGATCGAACATCTCGGCAAAGGCGGGGGTCTCCAGCTCCGGTAGCGGTTCAGCGTATTGACGTAACACAGGCGCTATGCGCGCCGTATCAACGAGATATTGCTGGCCGTAGAGTTTTTCCAACAGTTTCTGCGAAGGTGAGTTCATGAGTGTCATCCCCCAAAGGGTGGGTTGCTGACAGCGGCAAGGCGCTCGTGTCGTGTCGGGCGCACAACCGCGCGAGATCATTGCGCGGGTACTCGACACAGTACGGATGAGTCCTTAATACCCTGTGTCCTCCCGTTGGATCATTGCTACGCCGCAGCGCGGAGGATTGATTGAGGATTGTCAACAAAGGTGCGATTTCTCCAGAGAAGCCGTTTGTCTGGCCGGTGTCGCCCGGGATCGATGAATGATCGTCCAAGGAGCATTTCTTGAGGGGCAACTGATCTACATCAAGGACGAGCCGACGGGATCGGCAATGCTGCTGCCATGTACACGTTGCTTAGGGATTTCAACATGTCCCGGCCGGATGAATCGCTACGCAAGTCATCGCCAACCGTGCTGCCTTCATCGGCCGGGCAGGGGATTGGCAATGATGTAATTGCTGCGATTTTTGACGACATCGCCGACTTGCTGGAGCTTGAGGACGCCAATCCCTTCCGCATTCGCGCCTACCGTAATGCGGCGCGAACATTAAGGGCTTTGACCGCTGATGTAGCGCAGATCATCTTGCGTGGCGAACCGCTGCCCAAGCTGACCGGGGTCGGCGTCGACCTGGCGGGCAAGATCAACGAAATCGTCAGCACCGGTGATTGCGCCTTGCACCAACGGTTGCGCGCCACTTTGCCGCCCGGTCTGGCGCAGTTGTTGTCCATCGCCGGTTTGGGACCCAAACGGGTCAGACACCTGTATCACGATCTGGGTATCGAGACCGCGCAGCAGTTATGCCAGGCGGCTCAACAGGGCCGCATTCGTCATCTGCCCGGCTTTGGCGAAAAGATGGAAGCGCGACTATTGAGTGCCGCGCAGAAGGGCATCGGCAAGGACCGCCGTTTACCGCTGGCGCATGTCGTGCCATTGGCAGAACGACTGGCTCAATACCTGAGGCAGATCCCGGGCGTCGAGCAAGCGACCGTGGCCGGAAGCCTGCGCCGCATGCGCGACACGGTCGGCGATATCGATATCCTGGTCGCGGCCGCACCAGGCGTTGACGTCACTGGGCAGTTCATCAGGCACCCGGATATTTCCACTGTGTTGGTGCAAGGGTCAACGCGAGCCAGCGTTGTCCTGGGTTCAGGCCTGCAAGTGGATCTGCGGGTCATTGAGCCGGCGGTTTATGGCGCGGCCCTGGTGTACTTTACCGGCAGCAAGGCGCATAACATCGCGATTCGCCAGAGGGCTCAGAAGAAGGGCCTCAAACTCAATGAATACGGTGTGTTCAAGGCCCGCGGACGGGTTGCGTGCAGCACTGAAGTCGACGTTTATCGCGCACTGGACCTGCCCTGGATCGCGCCGGAGCTTCGCGAGGATCGCGGTGAAATCGACGCAGCTTTAGCTGGTCGCCTGCCCAGGCTGATTGAATTGAGCGATCTCAAAGGTGACTTGCATGCCCATACGCGTGCGTCGGATGGCGGCAACAGCCTGGAAGAAATGGCCTTTGCAGCGCAGCAGGCCGGGCTCGAATACCTGGCGATTACCGACCATTCCCGGTCCCTCAGAGTGGCCCATGGTCTGGACAGCGACCGCTTGTTGGCGCAAATCGACCAGATCGATGCGCTCAACGCGCGCTTGCAGGGCATGACCTTGCTCAAGGGCATCGAGGTCGACATTCTCGAAGACGGCAGCCTGGATCTGCCAGACGATATTCTGGGGCGCCTGGATCTGGTAGTCGGCGCCGTCCACAGTCATTTCAACCTGACGCTGCGCCAACAAACGCAGCGCCTGTTAAGGGCCATGGATCATCGCTACTTCACGATTCTGGCGCACCCCTTGTGTCGCCTGATCAATGAGCGCGAGCCGCTGAACATGGACCTCTCCGCCATCGTCAAGGCCGCCGCTGCGCGAGGCTGCTGCCTGGAACTCAATTCGCAGCCGCAGCGCATGGACCTGTTCGATCTGCAATGCCAATACGCCAACGATCAAGGCGTGCTGATCAGCATCAATTCGGATGCCCATCGCACCGCTGACTTCTCCTATTTGCGCTATGGGGTTGCCCAGGCCCGTCGAGCCTGGCTGGAACCGCATGACGTGCTCAATACTCGTTCGCTGCCTGCGCTCAAGACATTTTTGCAGGATGGCGAGGGCAGTCGAACAAAACGAGGTCAAAGCCTATGTCAGCCGTAGACAACATTGTTGCGCAGGTACTGGCCTTGCAAGTGAGGCTCTATCAGGCCATGGCGCGATTGGAGGCGCGAACCGATCCTGAAGCGCTGCATGATCTGCGGATTGCCGTGAGGCGTATCAGAAGCCTGACCCACCCGTTTCGCACCCTGCCAGACGTCGTGACATTGACCGACGCAGCAATGGCAGTCGGCGCGCTGACGACGCCCGTCCGCGATCTGGAGGTGATGATTCAGGAACTGAAAACCCGTGGTTTTTACCCTCAAGCGCAAATAAGGGAAACGCGGTTGGAGTCTCACTATTGCAACATCATGAACAGCGCTGCCATGGCGACTCTATTGAAACAGCTGGATGACTGGCCTGCCGCGTTTCGAAAAGTGGAGGTAGAGAAGGGGTCGAGGTGGCTGACGAACAAAATCAAGATAACGCTGGCAAAGCAACTGGAACGCTTTCGCGCCGCGTTGGACGAGGATGGGTTTGATCGCCATCAGCTTCGGGCAATGGTCAAGCGTATTCGGTATCTAACCGAGGCCTTTCCCCAGTTCTCGCCTTTGTCTCCTGAGGCCGCCGGGGCGCTCAAGTCAGTACAGACGGCGTTAGGCGACTGGCATGACCAATATCAATGGTGCCAAAAAGCGCTTGTTGAAGCCGATTTGCGTCCCTTGTACAAGACGTGGCTGAAAGGCTCATCAGCCGCGCTTAAAGCCGCTGAGGTTCAATTAGTTGCGTTGTCGGATTTATTACCTGAATCCCGACCGTGTTCACAGGCCGATACGCAGCGACAAATCAGCCGTTCATTTCTTTCTACAACGCTGGCTGCGCCTGAATATGATCCGGATCAGACGCATGAGAAAGCGCGCTCAATTGCCCGGATTTGATGTAAATCAACCGGAAAAAGGATGCAGCGAGCACAGTCGTCGAACATGGCCAGCCTATGGGCCGCTGCAAAGACGGGGTGTGAGATGGTCCACTACCAACGCTTGCTGCTGATCGCCAACCCGGACGTGCAAGAGTCTCCAGCCTTGCTGCGCGCCATCGCCTTGGTCAAGGCCAGCGGTGCCGTGCTGGATGTTCGAGCCTTTATCGAACCGACGCCAATGGCTTATGTGTGGAAAGAGAACAGTGACCAAGAGGGAAACCAGCACTATCAACGCCATTATCTCGACTGGAGGGACCAGACACTTCAGCGTCTCAATGCACAGGGCTTGGACGTGAACGTGCAAGTCGTTTTCACGGGTGATCCGCTGCTCGACATTTTGACGTGTGTAGAAGCGCTCAAGCCCGACCTGCTGATCAAGGATGTCACGCTGGACCCGGTACTGGGCCGAGTGTTCGTCACACCGCTGGATTGCCATTTGCTGCGAGGGTGTGATGTTGCCTTGCACCTGGTCAACCAAGTCCGTCATGAGTTGCCGCGCCGGATCGTCGCCGCCGTGGACCCGTTCGATACCGTCACACCGATCCATGATTTGAACGATGCCATTATCCAGTCCGCTCGCGACCTGGCCGTGCAATGCGACGCGCCGCTGCATCTGCTTTACGCCTATGACTTATCGCCTGCATACAACGGTGATGCGCCGCTGGTCAGTGGTTGCTGGAATGTCGAGTTCGTGGACAAGTTGCGAGAGTCGGTGCATCAGGCGTTCAACGCCCTGGCAGAGCGCTATGAAATTGCTCCGCAGCGACGGCATTTTTTCGTAGGGCTGCCAGTTCCCGTGATCAGTATATTTGTCGACGAGTATCAGGCTGACGTGGTGGTGATGGGCACCGTGCATCATCTGGGCAGTCACCGATTCATCGGCAGCAACACGGAACGCGCGCTGTATTCATTGCCGGGCAGTATTTTGGCGGTCAAGCAAGCAGCGGTGTGCTTCGCACCGGCCTCATGATCGCGGGATCAGCACACAGGAGGGCGATGACAGCCTGCGATCAATTGCTTGAGCCCCTCCAGGTCGAGGATTTTCACGTCGCGGCCCGATATTTCCACCAATTGTTGGTCCCGCAGGTGCGCGATGCCCCGGCAGATGGTTTCCAGGCGCAGGCCCAGGTAGGAGCCGATCTCCTCGCGGCGCATTTTCAGGACAAATTCCCGGGATGAATACCCGCGCAGGTTCGACCATCGAGTGAAAGCACGCAGGTCTTGAACGAGCCGATACGCACGGCGTACAGCGAGCGCAATGGGTCGTCTGCGCGATAGAGGGCGGCGCCTTTTTTGACTTTGACACGTTGTACGATCAGCGTATCCAGTTTCTCGATTTCCGGGCCGGAGAGGCCTAGCGGCAGGCACAGATCCAGTACGCTGCAGTTGGAACAGGCGGCTTTGAGATGATGCGCTGGATAGGGCCGAGCGTCAGGCACGTCAAAGTCTCCTCGATATCGACTGCTTAAGCATAGTGGTCTGAGCGCTACAGGGCGGCGCAGCCCATCCGTTTGGGACAGTTTTAGACAAGTGGGTCCGTGTCCGATGGCGTTACAGCCATATGCCTGAGCGACTTGCAGACTCAGTGTTTCACTCCGCTACTGGCCATTGGGTTTGTTGATAAATATCAGAGGGCACCGCTGATGACGCTTGGATACTTGGCTTGACCGACCTTGCCAGGTCGGTATCCCCCAAGGAGTCGATCATGAATAAGTGCTTGCCTGTTGCCTGGCTCGGCATTCTCCTGGCAACCACTGCCGGGTGCAGCGATAAGTACGCCCAGGAAATGAGTGCACGCCTGGAGTTAGCTGAAAACAGAGCAGCGATGGCACGTCTGCGGGCCGATCAGGCGTACACCAGGGCGTTACTGGCTGCAGAAGTAGCCCGCAAGGCACAACAGACTGCCGATGAAGCCACCCGCCGCACGGCCGCCAAAGCGACACGCAAGTGAAGAAACAAGCATCAAGCCCTGGCAGGAACACAGGGTTGCAGCATCGCAGGTAAGCATTGTCAGTGAGGTGCGGACCGGGCTTGATAAATATCAACGACCGCGGGTCTGTAAAGAGCGTTCTATGACCTTTACACGAGCGACCCAGGAGACGGGCATGCGAATGACATTTCTCGGCGCCGCAGGCACCGTCACAGGCAGCAAATATTTGCTGGAACATCGTGATCGGCATGTGCTGATCGATTGCGGCTTGTTTCAGGGCTATAAACAGTTGCGACTGCACAACTGGGACCCGTTTCAGCTTCCGGTTTCCAACCTCGACGCCATTGTGCTGACCCATGCCCATCTGGATCACAGCGGTTATCTGCCGGTGTTGGTGCGCAATGGCTATCGTGGACCGGTGTATGCGACGCCCGCAACCTGTGAGCTGGTCTCAATCCTGCTATTGGACAGTGGACGCCTGCAGGAAGAAGAAGCCGACTTTGCCAATCGGCACGGTTTTTCCAAACATACGCCGGCACTCCCGCTTTACACCGAGAAAGATGCCGAACGAGCCCTGAAACTGTTGCGGCCGGTGGAATTGCATCATCGAGTCGACATTCTTCCTGACTTTGCCATCCTGTTACGCGGTGCCGGGCATATCCTCGGCGCCGCCACGGTGGAGATCACCGCCGATGGCATCACGCTGCTGTGTTCCGGGGATCTGGGGCGTCCGGAAGATCCGCTGATGTTCGCCCCGGAGTCTGTCGAACAGGCGGATTATCTGCTGGTGGAGTCGACCTATGGCGACCGTAAACATCCGCAGGAATCGCCGCAAGCGCAGTTGGCCGATGTCATCACCCGCACCACGCTGCGTCATGGCATCACTCTGGTGCCATCGTTCGCGGTGGGTCGTGCCCAGTTGCTGATGTACCACCTGTATCGACTCAAGCAACAACACGCGATTCCCGACGTGCCGATCTACCTCAACAGCCCCATGGCCACCGACGTCACCCATTTGTACCAGCGCTTCGGCAGCGAGCACCGATTGTCAGCAAAGGATTGCGAAGGCATGTGCAGTGTCGCGCACTTCGTGCGAACGACCCGTGAGTCTATCGAGCTGGACCAGCAGCGCACCCCGGCGGTGATTATCGCCGCCAGTGGCATGGCCACCGGAGGACGGGTGATCCACCACCTCAAGGCGTTGGCCCCCAACCCGATCAACACCTTGCTGATTCCCGGGTTTCAGGCCGGCGGTACCCGTGGCGCGCACATTATCGCGGGTGCGCCTTCAGTGCGTATCCATGGCAAGGACGTGCCGATCCGGGCCGAGGTGGTGCCGATGGAAACCCTGTCTGCCCATGCGGACGCCGACGAAATCATGCAGTGGTTGCGCGGTTTCAAACGACCTCCCAAACACACCTTCGTCGTGCATGGGGAGCCTAATGCCTCGGACGTGCTGCGCCGACGTATCAGTGTGGAATTGGGATGGTCGGTGTCGGTGCCGGAGTATCGCGAAAACGTCGAACTCACTCGCAACGATTCATCGCCGTAACGCAGGTTTGCACTCGCCGGTACGGCAGGAGAGATGATGAGCCCCGACGTGGTCGCGCCCCCGTATCATCCAGCAATCGTTTCGCGCGGGCTGAACAAATGGTTTGGCGAGGGGAGCGCGCGCATGAAGGCTGTCGATGAGGTGGCGCTGGTCGCGCAGTACGGTGAGATGGTGTTTATCGTTGGTCCTTCAGGCAGCGGCAAGACGACGCTGTTAAGCATGATTTCCGGCATCTTGCGCCCGGATTCCGGGACGGTGACGATCAATGGCCAAGACATCTGGAGCCTCGATAGCGATCAACTGGCGCAGCTGCGCCTCAACACCATCGGATTCGTGTTTCAGGACTATCACCTCTTTTCCCGGTTAACCGCCGCCGAGAATGTCGCCATTCCGCTGATTCTCCAGCATCACGACTGGGACGGTGCCATCGCTCAAGCCAGGGAAAGCCTTGATGTGGTCGGCCTCAAGGATCGCGGGGATATCTTGCCGGTCAAACTGTCCGGCGGTGAACAACAGCGCGTTGCCATCGCCCGGGCGATCGTCGGCAGGCCGCAGATCCTGATTCTGGATGAACCCACTGCCTCCCTCGACGGCGATACGGGGAAGATGATCATCGCCTTCGTCAAGGCGCGTATTCTCAATCAGCAGCGATGCATTCTGATCGTCACGCACGACGCCCGGATCAATGAATACGCTGATCGCATCATTTACATGGAAGACGGCCATATCACCGAGCCCGAGCGGACGTCGCCGTGAAAAAGCCCGTGCTGTTCGCGCTGGCGGTACTCGGCATAGTGGGCGGGTTAGTCGCCGCCTACCTGTTCGGGCGAACACCGCCAACATTGCCGCCAGCCTTCGCGCCAGCGAGCAGCACCTTTGACACGGCCATCTACGCCAACGGCATCATCGAAAGTGAGCAGCCCGGAGGCAGCAACATCGTGATCTACCCGCAGGTTGCCGGCCCGGTGACTCAAGTGTGGGTGCACGAGGGGCAGGTGGTCAGCCGCGGCATGCCGTTGGTGAACCTGGATGACGCCGTTCCCAGGGCCAATTTCGAGTTGGCGCAAGCCAATCTGGCCACTGCCCGGGATCAGTACAACAAACGGCTGTCGTCCTACGCCATTGATCCCAAGTCCATCAGCAAGGACACCCTCGACACCGCCAAAGACTTGATGGTCCAGTCACAAGCCGCGCTCAAGGCGTCCGCGGCGGTATTGGCCCAGTACGCCATCAAGGCACCGGCGGACGGCGTGGTGCTGGCTATCAACAGCGCCGTGGGCAGCTATGTCTCACCCCAAGGCGCATACGACGTGTACACCCAGGCGTTCAGCCCGCTGGTGGTCATGAGTGCCAATCAGGATCATCTGGCCGTGCGTTGTTACGTCGACGAGATTCTGATCGCCCGGATCCCGCCCCCCGAGCGCATTCGTGCACAAATGCTGATCCACGGCACGGATATCAAAGTGCCGTTGGAGTTCGTCCGGGTGCAACCCTATGTCTCGCCGAAAATCGAGTTGTCCAATCAGCGCCAGGAAAAAGTCGACCTGAGGGTGTTGGCGGTGATTTTCCGCTTTGACAAAAAAGACCTGCCGATGGTGTATCCGGGGCAGTTGGTGGATGTCTTCATAGGTCAGAAAGAGTAATGGAAAGCGCAGGCCGTTTTCGCCGCGTACGGGGCTGGGTCCGGGTCCTGAATCTGATGCTGCTGGTCAGTGCCTGCACCGTCGGGCCGGATTTCTCGCGCCCGCCGGTGCCCCGGGAAGAAGGCTACCTGCGCGATCCTCTTTCAAACACCGTCGAGGCACAGGGGCAGTCGCAGCATTTTGTTCCGGGCGGCGAGGTCACGCCGGATTGGTGGCGTTTTTTTCAATCGCCTTCACTGGATGACCTGGTGCGGCAGGCGATCACTCACAACATGACGCTGCAGGCGGCAGAGGCCAGTCTGCGCCAAAGCCAGGACATACTCATGGCGGGTCATGGGGTTTTCTACCCGCAACTGGATGCGCGCTTCGCGGCGAGCCGCCAGCGCAACCCCACTGCTCAGCAGGGGCTGACGACTACGGGTTCCATATTCAATCTGCTGACCTTGAGCGGCACTGTCAGCTACACCCTCGATATCTTTGGCGGCGAGCGGCGAACCGTCGAAGGTCTGCAAGCGCAGGTCGATCAGCGGACCTGGCTGATGGAGGCGGCTTACCTCACCCTGACGGCCAATGTGGTCAATACCGCTATCGCCCGCGCGGCCTATGCGGCGCAGATCGAGGCAACGGAACAACTCATTGAACTCCAGCGCGAGCAGCTTCGATCCACTGAGGTTCAGGTGCGCAGTGGAACAGTGCCTTACTCCACGATCCTGAGCCTGCAAAGCCTGATCTCCACCAACGAAGCCCAGTTGCCGGCGCTCAAGCAGAGAATCAGTCAGGCCGAACATTTACTGGCCACGCTCGAAGGCGTTGTCCCGACGCAGGTGACACTGCACGATATCCGCTTGGCGGAACTCATGCTGCCAAAAGATTTACCCGTCAGTCTGCCTTCGGTACTGGTTCGTCGACGCCCGGATATTCTCGCCGCCGAAGCACAATTACATCAGGCCAGTGCCGATATCGGGGTGGCCACGGCGGCCATGTTTCCCAGCTTCAGCCTGACAGGAACGTATGGCACGGCCGGAACCTCTGCCGGTTCACTGTTCGCCGGTTCGGGACGATTCTGGACCGTCGGGCCATCGGTTGACATTCCGCTGTTCCAGGGCGGTCGTCTGTGGTTTGGCCGTCAGGCCGCGATCGATGCTTATCAGCAAGCGTCGGCGAATTATCGTCAGGTGGTGCTCATATCCTTCGCTCAGGTGGCCGATGTGCTCAAGGCGCTGGAGTACGATGCCGTGGCCCTGCAAAAACAGGCCGAAGCACAAACCGCGGCTCAGGAGGCCTTGAGATTGTTGCAAGCCAACTACCGCTCGGGGCTGGTGACTTATCTGGATCTGTTAGTGGCTGATGTGCAACTGCATCAAGTCAACATCGCCTACTTGCAAGCCCTGGCCCAGCGTCATCAGGACACCGTGGCCTTGTTCGTTGCGCTGGGAGGTGGCTGGTGGAGCCGCCCGGACGCCGCCGGCAGCAGGCCAACCCCATGAAGTACGCCGGCATCCTGCGCATCGGTTACAAACTTCTGGTCAATGACCGCGCCAAGTTTTCCGCGTTACTGGTGGGCATCACTTTTTCGGTGTTCCTGATGATGCAAATGACCGCAATGTTTGCCGGGATCCTCAACCGGGCTCACTCGACAGTGACCAACATCGGCGCGCCGATGTGGATCATCGACCCGGCGGTGAATACACCCACCGTGGTGATTCCTTTGCCCGACTACCTGCTCGATGCGGTGCGCAGCATGAAGCAGGTTGAATACGCGGTGCCGATTTTCATAGGCAACGCGCAGGTTCGACTGTCCAATGGCACTTACCAGGCCGTCAGCGTGATCGGCCTGGACGATACGAGCCTGTTTGGCCGCCCCGCGCTAGAGCAGGGCGCGATCGAGGATATCTACGCCGAAAACGCATTCATCATGGTTCACGACACCGAGTTTTCGAAGCTGGGCAACCCCGTTATAGGCACCACCTTTGAACTCAACGATCATCGCGGCACGATCGTTGGCATTGCCAAGGTTCTGGTCGGCGGATTGACGGGTGTGCCGACGCTTTACACCACCTACCGGCGCGCCATCGAATACATTCCAACGACCCGCTTCACGGTGTCTTACATTCTGCTCAAACCCAGGAACAAGCAAGCGATCGCGCAAATCAAGCAGCAAGTGGCGCAGTTGGGTTACGTCGCCCTGACCCGGGCGGAATTCAATCAGCGCATCGCCAATTACTACATCTATCAGACCGGGGTAGGCACCAACATCCTGACGATGACCGTCATCAGTTTCCTGGTCGGTTTATCGATTTCCGGCCAGACGTTCTACAGTTTCATCCTGGAGAACCTGGACAAGTTCGCCGCCCTGAAAGCTATCGGCGCCAAAAGTCGGGAGCTGGTGTACATGATCCTGTTCATGGCGATGTTTACGGCGATGACCGGTTATGGATTAGGCGTCGGCCTGGTGACCCTGATGATTGCCCTTGCGCGAACCTATTTGCCCAATTACGCCGCTATCGTGACTTACTGGAATTTAGGATTGGCGTTCGGGCTGGTACTGCTGATCGCCGGATTTTCCAGCTATCTGGGGATCCGCAAGGTATTGCGAATCGAGCCTTTCGACATTTTCAGGGGATAAGGAACGGGAGTCGCGATGAAAGGCCGCGTTTTCAAGGTGCCGACTTCAATGCTCAGTAAATGGCGGGACCCCATCCTGTTGCTGCTCACGACCCTGACGTTGCTCGCCGGTGGCGTTGCGCAGCTTGTGCAAAATCCTGACTGGGCCTCGATGAGCTGGGCCGCCGGCAGTCTGGTGATGGCGTTGGTACTGCTCGTCGAGATCGTCGGGCGTCTGGCTCGGCGCGAGGCGGGGGTCGACCTGATCGCGCTGCTGTCGATTGGCGCCGCACTGGTGTTCAAGCAAACGCTGGTCGCGGCGGTGATTGCCTTGATGCTGGCGACCGGACGGACCCTGGAGTTTTTCACCCGGCAACGCGCCGAGCGTGAGCTACGTGCGCTGATCGACAGGGCACCGCGTTTTGCCTGGTTGCAGGAGGAGGGCGGCTTGCGCCAGATCCCTGTTGAACAAATCCAGCCGCATCAAACCTTGCTGGTACGCCTGGGGGAGGTGGTGCCGGTGGATGGTCGCCTGCTGAGTCCCGCCGCCATTCTGGACGAATCGGCTCTGAGCGGTGAATCGTTACCAGTGACCCGCAAGGAGGGAGAGCCACTGCCCAGCGGCGTCTCAAATGTTGGCGCGCCCATCCTGCTGATCGCTACGCGAACGGCTGCGCAAAGCACCTACGCCGCAATAGTGCGACTGGCCGAGGCAGCACGCCGTTCGCGCGCGCCTTTCGTGCGTCTGGCTGACCGCTATGCGCTGGTCTTCATTCCTCTGACACTGCTGATCGCCGCATTGGCCTGGCAACTCAGTGGAGATCCCTTGCGAGCCTTGGCGGTGCTGGTGGTGGCGACACCTTGCCCATTGATCCTGGCGGTGCCCATTTCGATCCTGTCAGGGATTTCCAGGGCGGCGCGGCGCGGGATTCTGATCAAGGACGGAGCGACCCTGGAGGCGCTGGCCGGGATCAAGCAAATGTTTTTCGACAAGACCGGCACGCTGACCAGCGGGCATGCCCGGCTGCAGTCGATTGAAGTCAACGGGGTGGCCGATCCGCAGCAATTGCTTGGCTTGGCGGCCTCGCTGGCACAGGCCTCGACGCACCCGATCTCCCAGGCGATTGTCGAGGCGGCGCAACAGCGCCAACTGCCACTCAGCGTCCCGCAGGAGGTGGAAGAAAGTCCGGGTTCGGGTCTTTGTGGGCTGATCGATGGCAGGCGGGTGCGATTCGGCACATTGTCTTTTGCTCAGAACGACGCCCCCGCGACCGATTGGGCCGCCGCCATGCTGCGCCACATGGATTATCTGGCGTGCACTGGAAGCTTCATTGAGGTGGATGGGCAACTCGCTGGCCTGCTGGTGTTCTCGGACAACGTTCGGCGCGAAACCCCGCAAACGCTGCGTCGACTGCGCAACCGTGGCATCGAAAGGATCGTCATGCTCACCGGGGATCGTCTGGAACCCGCCGAGATGATTGCGCTGTCTGCCGGAATTGACGAACTGCGCGCCGGGTTGACCCCAGAAGAAAAGGTGCGTGCCGTCCAGGAGGGTTGCCTGCGCACCAGCACGCTGATGGTCGGCGATGGCATCAACGATGCTCCCGCATTGGCGGCGGCGAACGTCGGCGTCGCGATGGGGGCCAGCGGTGCGACGGCTTCTGCGCAAGCCGCCGGTGTCGTGCTGCTGGTGGATCGTCTGGATCGCCTCGTCGAGGCGCTGGACATCGCCCGACGCACCCGCCACATCGCCCGCCTTGGCGTGCTGGCCGGCATGGGCATGTCGCTACTGGCCATGGTGGTGGCGGCCCTCGGTTATCTGCCGCCACTGATCGGCGCAGTGGTGCAGGAGGGCATCGATGTGCTGATTATCATGAACGCCTTGCGGGCATTGGGGCCATTTTGGGGGCGCCGGCAGCAAAAGCTGACGGCGGAGCATATCGATCGCTTGCAAGATGAACACCAGCAACTGTCCAGCGTGTTGAGCGAGCTGCACCAGATGGCCAGTGACTTTGCCTGGCGCCCGGTTGAGCAAGCGCAGGCCGACTTGCCGGAACTGGTCGACAAGCTGCAAACCTCATTGGCGGACCATGAACGCGACGATGAAAAAACACTGTATCCGCTGCTGACGCAAAGCATGCCCGGCGAGGACCCGATGTCAGCGATGAGCCATGCTCACCGCGAGATTTTTCGCCTTATCCACCTGTTGGTGCGCATGAGCCGTGATTTTAGTGTTGATCCGGCAACGACGCCCGCTGACGAGATTCAGCATCAATTGATTCGTCTGGATACCTTGGTGCAAATGCACTTTGATCAGGAGGAGGAGTTGTTCCGCTTTCTTGATGGGCGTTAGACGTCTTGTTCCAGCACACAGCGCCTTTGCGCAGTCTTTCCTCGGTGCCCATGAGTTAAGGAAGAAAATATGAGTCACGAAAGTCCGACCACCAAAGCCGAGCGTCTTCGCATTCCGCGTACGATCTGGGCGTTGGGCTTTGTCAGCCTGTTCATGGATCTGTCTTCCGAGCTGGTACACAGCTTGTTGCCCGTATTTTTAGTCACGACATTGGGTGCGAGCACATTGACCGTCGGGGTGATCGAGGGAGTTGCCGAGTCGACCGCCATGCTGGTCAAGATATTCTCCGGCGCTATCAGCGACTTCATTGGTCGGCGCAAAGGTTTGCTGCTGCTGGGATATGGTTTGGCCGCACTGAGCAAACCCCTGTTTCCTCTGGCGCACTCGGTTGAAGTGGTCTTTACCGCACGTTTTCTGGACCGCATCGGCAAAGGCATTCGTGGTGCGCCGCGCGATGCTTTGGTCGCCGATGTTTCGCCGCCCGAGATCCGTGGGGCCTGTTTTGGTTTGCGCCAATCAATGGACACCGTAGGCGCTGTTCTTGGCCCGGCTATGGCCATCCTGCTGATGCTTTGGGTTGCCGACCTCCAGCTCGTCCTTTGGTTTGCGGTGATACCCGCAACAGTCGCAGTGGCTCTGATTGTCGCCGGCGTAAAAGAACCCGCACACGTCTCCAGCGAACATAAATTCCGATCGCCTATCCATTGGCGAGTCCTTCGCGAGTTCTCTGCTGAATACTGGTGGGTCGTGATTGTGGGCGGGGTGTTTACACTGGCCCGTTTCAGCGAGGCGTTTTTGGTACTGCGTGCGCAGGAGACTGGTCTGTCGGTCACCTGGATTCCGCTGGTGATGGTGGTCATGTCGATTTTCTACACGTTTTCCGCTTACCCCGCCGGCTGGCTGTCTGATCGTATGAGCCGTACGAAGCTGCTCTGCGTGGGGATGGGGTTACTTGTTTTGGCGGATCTGGTGCTGGCTCAGTCCAGTTCGGTCATCACGATGATGCTGGGCGTTGCATTGTGGGGACTTCACATGGGATTCAGCCAAGGCATTCTTGCCTCGCTGGTCGCCGATACAGCACCTGGAGAACTCAAGGGCACCGCCTTCGGCATCTTCAATATGGTCAGTGGCGTGTGCATGCTGATCGCCAGTGTTCTGGCGGGTGGGTTATGGCAAAGCTTCGGATCAGGCAGCACGTTCTACGTGGGAGCAGTGATTGCCGCGACGGCTTTACTCTTGCTCTTACTGAAGAAACAGTGATTCTTCAGATGAAGAGCAAGTCAGGCGCCAGCACCACAGGCTTCACTCAAAATATTTATCACTCTTCAACCACGACTCAAACTCTATTGCAGGCATCGGGCGTGCATAGAGATATCCCTGTCCCTGGTCGCATCCGATGCTTCGCAGAAAAGAGCTCTGCTCAGCGGTTTCAACGCCCTCCGCAATAATCTTGAAGCCCAGGGCATGTCCCAACTCAACGACGGTTTTGGTGATGGCCACATCACTTTTGTCGTGAGGCAGATCTGAAACGAAGCTGCGATCAATTTTCAGACTGTTGATGGGCAGCATCTTTAGATAGGCCAGGGATGAGTAGCCTGTGCCAAAGTCATCGATCGCCGTCGAGATCCCCAGACTTTGGAGTGTGCTCAAGACTTCTCTGGAGTGCTCTGGACTTGCCATCATCAAACTCTCCGTAACTTCTACCTCCAGGACGCTCGCGGGCAAATCATATTTATACAACGCCGCTCGAAGTGTTTCGACGTAATCAGTTCGGTCAATTTGTATAGCCGCCACATTGACAGCGACAATCCCGCACGCAATATCACTATCGATCCAGCGTCGAATATCACGGCAGACATTGTCGATAACTTGCTCACCTATCTGGATTATCAGTCCGGTACTCTCTGCCAGGGGAATGAAGTCCGCCGGGGAGATAAGGCCGTGAACCGGATCGCGCCAACGAACCAGTGCCTCGGCGCCTTCAACCTTGTCGCTCATCAGATTGATCTTTGGTTGATACCAGACCTCAAACTCATGGTTTTTTACTGCACGACGCAGGGAGCGCTCCAGGATCAAACGCTCCTGCGCGCGAAGGGTCATTTCAGGCTGATAGAAGCGATAGTCGTTGCGACCGCTTTCTTTGGCGCCGTACATGGCCGTATCCGCTTGACGGAGCAATTGCTCGGGCGTTTCGCTATCTTGCGGTGCTACGGCAATCCCGATGCTGGCTGTCAGCAGCGTGGAGTTTCCCCCTAGATCAAAAGGCTCCTGGAGAGACATCAGCAACTTTTTCGCGACGACAATGGCATCGGTCGGCTGGCTGAGGTTGTTCAAAATGACCGCAAACTCGTCTCCGCCTATTCGAGAGACCGTGTCCTCAAGGCGTACGCACTGCGAAAAGCGTATGCCTGCTTGCTGCAGTAGCAGGTCTCCCAACGAGTGGCCAAGGCTATCGTTTACCGTTTTAAAGCCATCCAGGTCCACCAAAAGCACTGCAAGTGCCTGGTCATAACTCAAGGAAAGATCCAGGGAGTGCTGGAGTCTTTCCTGGAAGAGGAGGCGATTGGGCAGACCTGTAATCGGGTCATAATGCGCCATGCGGTCAAGCTCGGATTGCGACTGATTGATAGCTGATATATCTGAAAAAACAGCCACATAATTGACAGGCTGACCGAATTCATCAAACACAGTATTTATCGTCATCCACTTCGGATAAAGCGTGCCATTTTTTCTACGGTTCCAGAGCTCACCACGCCAAAATCCATTCGCCTTGAGGGTTGCCTGGATATCCCGGTAAAAATCGAGATCTTGCTCCTCTGAAATAAGGATTGAGGGCTTAAACCCTATAGACTCTTCTGCGCTGAATCCGGTGATGTCAGAAAATGCTTTATTGATCGATACGATATGGCCTAGAGCATTAGTAATAATGACCCCGTCGGCGGTATTCTCCAGGACTACGCCCGCAAGTCGTAATTGTTCGGTGCTTTGCTTGATTTCAGTGATGTCAGTAGAAATGCTGAGCACACCTGTTTGCTGGCCATCATTGTCGTAAAGAACGCACTTGGTTGTAAGGTAAATATGAGTAGTGTTATTTCTGTCTATCTGTTCCTCAAAGCGCATGGCGCTTCCAGTAGCAAGAACCTGTTCGTCATTTTGACGTTGGGTGTCAGCCTCTTCAGAGGTCAGAAAGCTTTCGCGCGGCCTGCCGTTCATCTCTGTAAACGATAAGCCTACTGCGCGCTCAAACATGAGATTGCAAAGTTGAAGATTTCCCTGGAGATCGAACACATAAATCAGCGACGGTGCATTATCCACTACATCCTGAAGCAGGGTGGTTTGAGCGAGCAATGCCTGTTCAGCTGTTTTACGGTCGGAAATGTCTCGAACCACCGCATAGAGCATCAGCTCGCCTGACAAGGCGACCGTGGAGAGAGTTACCTCAGCTGGAAATACCACCCCGTCGGCTCTTTTGTGGAGCCATTCAAAACGATGAACACCTTTTTCCATTGCCATGTTCAACATGACTTGTGCTTTCTTTGTCGTGCATTGACCATCGCTTTGAAAGGGAGGAGAAATATCGGTGGCTTTGACTTCGTGTAATGTTTCCAAATCTTCATAACCGAATAACTTGAGTGCTGCGGTGTTTGCATCACTACAAATGCCGCCGCGACGCAGGATCCAGGTCGGATCTGGCGATCGCTCAAACAGCGCGCGGAAGCGTGCTTCACTTTGCACTAAAGACTGCTCTGCAATCTCACGCTCTTCTATTTCTTTGGCGAGTTGCGCATGACGCTGGCGAATAAGGCGGTGACTTCGGCTGAGTTGAGCCGCAAGGAACGTAAAAAAGCCAGTGCAGGCCAGTGAAAAAATAAACAAAGGTGAGGTGAAGAATGTGTCGCTCCTCCAGCCTTCCCGGGGAATCGCCGCGAGCTGCCAGGTGCCGCCTGGCACATCGACAAAAGTTGTAATGGCATCTTCTGAAAATACTGCAGGATTTCCCCAGATCATTTTTCCATTGTTGCCTAATCCATCCGCACCCCGTAACGCCAGTTCAAGCGTCCCGCGCGCATTGATGCCACTGGCTTCAAGCAATGCATCAACATCAGCCACAACTGACGCGCTACCCCAGTAACGATCAGTTCCGTCTTCGCTGGTGACAAACACCGGGCGGCGATGGATGAAACCCCGCCCTCCCTGGAAAAGATCAATAGGGCCTGCCAGCACCGGGGCTTTTGACTCCCGAGATCTCAATACGGCTGCGTACTGGCCGGGCAGATTACGATAATCAACGCCTAAAACGCCTTCATTACCTGTGATGGGATAGACACTGCGAATGACGTCGTTGGGCGCAAGCGCGATATGGTGGATATGCGATTGCAGAGCCATTGCCTGCTTTGCCATTCCCTCAAAATGCGCAGTTGTTATGCCACCGTCCAACCTCAATAGTTGAGCAATACCTTCCGTTGCGTCAAACGTAGAGTTTATTTGACCTTCTAAATGGGCTCGGACGCCCGTCAGTTTAGAACTGACTTGTGCTCTATCCTTACTTGATTCTTGCTGGATGTCTAAGTGCCCTAGCGTGACGGAAAGCAAAGTGCCTAACAACAAAATGCTGATAGGAAGCAATACGGATCGAAGCGACCATTTATGCGAAGCAAGTGCAACTGGGTTAAAGCCTGGGTTCGCCATCCGCAATTCTTCCAATGTTTAAACCCCCGTTATTTGTGATGGACTGGTCTTGATGTTTCTAACGTCCGCTTCGCAAATACGAATATAGTTGCTTCTTTACCTTCAAGGCCGGGATCAGCACCTATACAAAATAAATTTTATGTAGAAGGGGTGGGAAAGGCATGGCATTCAGTCATTAGTCAGATAGTAGCTCCTGATATACGCACCCTGGCAAATTTTTCCAGAGCCTTTCCTGTAGTCCGCTACTGGAAATCTTTCGCATTAACGCCCGGTAAAAGGTTTGAGGTCAGAGATACCGAAAGGTGCATTTTTTCTCAAATAAGACGTTTCGTCGGCTTCCTTGACAGACTCGAACTGTGCTCTGTGGTGACCAGATACAATCATCCACCCTTCATAGGCCCACTCGGCGTTTCGGTGATGGCGTCCACCTTTTTGTCTATGCCAAACCTATGAGTCGAAACCCGATGAGTGATTTTGAAGATACCGCGCGTGAAGTGCTTTCGTTCTTGCGGCACCGGCTAGGGTTCGATTTGTGGATGGTTACCCGGGCTGACGGCGATGACTGGACTGTTTTGCATTGCGAAGATCATGGCTATCAAATTCGGCCAGGCAAAGTCCTCATCTGGAGCGATTCTTTTTGCAGTCACATGGTCAAGGGGCTCGGGCCACGAATAGCGCCAAATGTCGGACTGGTGCCTTGCTATGCAGCGGCACCCATTAGTCGCCAGCTCACCATCAACTCATACATCGGGGTGCCACTTCTCCTGTCCGATGGCTCCTTGTTCGGCACCCTGTGCGCCATTGATCCATCGACTCAGCCTGAAAAAATAAGGGAAGACCAGGAACTCATCGAAATGGTCGCCAAGGTGCTCAGCAAGATTTTGCAAATGGAATTGAGGGCCGACGAAGAGGCGAGCAGAGCGGAGCGATTCGAAGCGCAGGCACTTAACGATGCCCTGACGGGGCTTTATAACCGTGCGGGCTGGGATCAATTGACTGCGGCTCAGGACATTCGAAACCGTCGTTACGGACATTCCTCGGCGGTTGTGATTATTGATATAGACGATTTGAAACTCATCAATGATGGCGAAGGTCATGCAGCGGGTGACAGTACGCTAAAGAGTGCCGCCGACGCCTTGAATCACGCATCGAGGTCCGGCGATATCGTTGCAAGGCTGGGGGGCGATGAGTTCGGCGTCATCGGTGTCAATTGCGACAAAGTCGGCGGCGAGGCGCTTCGCGAGAGGGTGTACCAGTCACTTCAACTGTTGGGCGTCAGTGCTTCCATCGGTTTAGCCATGGCTAACGCTTCCAACAACATTAGCTCGGCGATGACGCTCGCTGACAATGAGATGTATGAGCAGAAGCGCACGAAAAAAAGTGGAGAGCTTGCTTCTTACATAGTTTGAGACTTACCGACAGGTACTTTGACCAGGAAAGTGGTTCCATGCGCCCGGTCGGAGGTCACATCCAAAGTCCCCGAGTGTGCGGCCACGATCTCGGATGCGATATACAGGCCTAACCCCAGCCCGGCGCTTGGACCAAGGCCACTGGTTGTGGACAGCGAGACACGCTCCATCGGATTAAAGATAAAGGGCAGGATTTCTTCTGGCACAGGCTCGCCACGATTGTGAACAGAGAAAACCACGCTACCGTCGACCGGTTCCAGCGTTACCTCGATGGGAAACTGCAGATCTCCATGTTGAACAGCATTACTGAGCAGATTGGATATCACTTGCTCAATGCGGGCCCCATCGAACTCACCACGAGCCGATGCACCTGAGTTGAATATGATCTTCGCGCCGGGATGAAACGTTCGAATTTCTTCCACCATGCGTGTGCACAGGGGCGTCAGGTCGATGTATTCCTTTTTAACGGGGATCCCTGGGCCCATTTGGCAGCGGGTCAGGTCCAGCAAGTCGCCGACTATCTGGCTGGCGCGTCTGACGCTGGTATATATCCCTGATGCAATTTTAGTCTCGCGGGACCCCAGATCGTCCGAGTTTCGCAATACATCGGCCCCCAGCAAAATAGCGCCCAGCGGCGTGCGTAAATCATGGCCGAGAATGCCCAGAAAGACGTTGCGTGAGGCTTCTACAGCACTCGAGTAGCTAGCAATGGATTCGGCCAGCGCCTGGTCTATGGCTTCGTTGAAGCGGGTCATGTCATCCACTTCGAAAGCTGCCCCTTCTTTCACCTGCCCCAGCCACTGGCCGACCACGCTCATTCTCAGCGCGCGATACTCCGACACCATTTGATCCAGGGTAAAACCCGCCATTAAACGTGTGACTGCATGGATTTCCGCGGCAGTTTCCAACTCCTGCGCAGGGGCATTCCCATGAGCCTTGGCGATCTGTTCCTGGGTGGACTGGTAGGTGCGCATGTCTAGGGCTATAGCGCGCAACATCTGTTCGGCATGATCGCGTAAAGCCTTGGAATCCAGAGCTTTGCCGGGTACCTCGATGGTTTTTGCAAAATCCTCCCAAGCTTGCAGTATCGGCTCAAGATTCTTGATGATGAAGTCTGACAAGCGCATGCCGATAGATCCTGGTTATTCGTAGGCCTTGGTCAGGCGTAACACTTCAGGTGTAAGGGGGGAGGGCATGGCGAATTTCATCGAGCTCGTCCCAGGGGCGTTTCCTCGCCAAGGCTGCTCTGGAACACGTTGTAGTATGGGGGAAATCGCTTCCTCTATCGAGTTCGGATTGCGTCGCCTTGCATGACTTGCAAGTGACAATAGCCCGCGAAAGGATCCAGGTGCCGTGCCAGGCGATAAGACTTTCCGAAGGAGACATGGTAATCAAAAACTCTACAGATTTTGTACAACTTTAGTTTCTTGTATAGGTTTTGGCGAGTTAATTTTGCATTCTTTACTGGCTTGGCTGCTCAGAGAGCAAGCCGCGCTCTCCTGGTGGCTGATCAATGCAATCCCACGCAAAAAACCAAACGATCGTGTGATGAATAGCTGCATGGCCAACCGTCATGGCGATGGATCGAATCAGACTAAGCGGTGTCGATCACTGGGATGGGTATAAAGATTCGTAATTTCGAATCAGCCCCATTTTGGCGGAACGAGATGCACAGCACTGATGATTTTCGATTCAAGTCCCATCAATTCCTGCTAGAGCTCGACGCGGCAACCACTGAGATGATGATGTTGGTGTCGATTCGCGAGACGACCGGCGAGCGTTGGGCGCTGGCAAGCCAACGACATTGCACGGCGTATGCCGCCTGGAATTCGTTCATCAATGAATCATCGCAACCGTTGCCGAATGACCCCGCGCGCTCCAAATAGAACCGGCTTTTTGAGATTCGCCAGCCAGAAACTAAGTTAGAGTGCTCACTAGGGCTCTCCACTCGATTCGCGTAGTCGCGCCAAGCGATTACAGCGAACGAACAGGGCAAGAAAAACCGTAAATCAATCGTCATGTGAAGAATGAATCGTGCGCTGTTTGTTTCTCTGGATGGGCCCAAGGGTGCCGGCAAAACCACATTGTTGGAGGCCATCACGAAAGTACTGAGGGCAGACAACAAAAAGGTCATCCGACTTTGCGAGAAAAAAAGCGATCCCTATCGAGGTGAAACAATGGCCCTCGTGAACAAACTCGTCAGAAATCCCTCCCGGGACCTGGAATTGCGGGTTTGTGAGCGCCTTGCTGATAGCCGTACCTGGATTTCCCGGCACGTATTGGCTAAACAGCCACCAGACAGCATCATCCTGATCGATCGCTGGTATCCGTCTGATGCCGCGTTTCGCCAGCTAGTCCCGTTTGCAGAGATTCTACAGTTGAACATTGATCGCAACGTGCAGGTGCCAGACCTGCATGTCGGCGTTGTCACCGACCCTGATATTTCGTGGGCGAGGGCAGCAGCACGATCGCGTGGGCTGAGCAGTACGGTGATGCATAAGCTCGAAGAACATGTCGCCTGCACCAAAGCGTTCGAGCGCGCGATTGCGGATCACGGCTGGGTGTTATGCCGTAATGAAGGAACGCTCGAAGACGCAACGATGCAGGTGGTTTGCGAGATCTATAAAGTTCTTCTCGGGCGCCATGAGCATTGCTAGCGTCATGTATGCGCGATGCGTTGTGACATGCTCGGCAGCTAACGCTATACAAGGCCGACAAACGAAAGAATGACCAGGACGATCACAACTGCTCCGACGATGTAGATAATATTGTTCATGAAAACCACCTCTCTCTACCTGCACAGGATTACGACCAACAAGGTCGCCTAATACAGACGACACCTTGATTCGCCGTTCCGTTCCACACACTGGTCTCAACGGCGACGCAATCGCAGCAGAGCTCTCGATCCTTCCTGAAGGACGTACAGATTGCTTGGGCTGTGCGCTTATCCATGCGCGGTTGGTGATCAAGTTTTCTCACTCATCATTTCGTTGGAACTCCCCCATAACCCGCTCCGTCATTTGAAATGAGGGGAGCTGCGGGTATTTCGTGGCGAACCCGAATAACGCTTTTTCATTCAGAAGGCGAGGGACGACATGAATACTTCAGATAACAACACTGGGAGTCAGCCAGATAAACCCAACTCCGGAGGGCCAGAACAGAACTTTGATCACTTGAAAGAAAACGTGACTGAGGCGCTTGGCGACGCAAAGCAACAGGCTGACGCGCAGTTTGGTCAATATCGAGATACGGCAGCCGACCAGATAGAAGCATTGGCAAAAGGTGCGAAATCGGTTGTTTCCGAACTGGAAAGCAAGGACACCTTTGGCATGTCCGACTACCTTGCAGACATGGCGGAGTCCATGAGCGGGCTGGCCGGGAGTCTGCGTGGAAAAAGTGCCGAACAGTTGCTTCATGATGGAGCCGACCTGGCTCGTAACAATCCGGCACTGTTCATTGCAGGCAGTATCGCGTTGGGCTTTGGCCTGTCGCGCTTTCTCAAGGCTGGGGTCGCGACTGCGGCGACATTCAGCGATGCCAATGATCCTGCAGCAGGCAACTCGATGCCTCCATCAGGTGGTTTTGGCGCTCAACGACCTTACGAAACCTCTGTTCCTTCACGTTCCGATCAAAGCCCGGGGTTGGCCACTGGCAACGCTGCGGCTTCACCGAGTGAGCGGGAACATGTTTCGGACTTTGCAACGACCTCCACGCCAGGCTCGACGAACTTCAAAGGAGCGCTGTGATGAACAGAGAAAACTCAGACTATCCGGGCTCAAGACCAGTCTCTGTGCCTGATCCCGACGCCTCGGTTGTCGGGCTGATACGCCAGCTAACCCGTGAAGTGCCCGCGCTGTTCACCAAGGAACTCGCGCTGGCCAAAGCTGAGCTTCAAGAAAGTCTCACGACGCTCAAGGCCGGCATTGCCGGTGTCGCGGGTGGTGCGATTGTGCTGCTGGCGGGGTTCATCATCTTGCTGATGTCTGCGGTCTACGGCTTGAGCATGATCATGGCGCCTTGGCTGGCAGCGCTGATTGTCGGTGTCGTGGTGATGATCGTTGGCTTCGTCATGCTGCAGTCAGCAAAAAAACAATTCGAACCGTCAAACCTCAAGCCTGATCGCACGCTGGATGCTTTAAACAAAGACCAGGAAGCGCTTCGGAGGAAAGTCTCATGAACAGTGAATTCGAAATCGAATCGCAGAAAAGCCCTGAAACCATCGAGCGTGAAATCGATGCGCAGCGGGCGAGTATCGGCAATATCGTTGATGCATTGGAAAGTAAGTTCACGCCGGGGCAGGTGTTCGATCAGGCATTGTCTTTTATGCAGAACAACGGATCGACGTTCCTGAACAACCTGGGCACCAGCGTCCGTAATAACCCGGTTCCCGCTGTACTGACATCGGTCGGATTGCTGTGGTTGATGCTGGGTCAGAATCGTCCACCGACCCCTCGTCCCGGCAATCAAATTGTCCCTGATCAAAACAGGGTGGGTGAGTGGGCCGATGGTGTCGCAGACGGAATCGACAATGCCCGTGATCATCTACACCAGGCAGCAGACACGTTTAAGGAGGGCTACCAGACTGTCAAAAGCAAAGCGGTGAACCTGAGTGATGATTTGGGGGCTGCTACAGAAAACATCAGCCATGCCGTTCATGAGGCCAGCGACCGTTTGGTGCGCTCTACACAAGTTATGAGCAATCAGTTCAGCCATTTGCTCAAGGAGCAGCCTTTGATGGTCGCCGCTGCGGGAATCGCGTTAGGTGCGATGTTGGGGGCGGCGTTGCCTTCGACAGCGACTGAGCAACGCTACCTGGGCAAGACCAGCGCGGGTCTGGCGGACAAGGTCAAACAGCAGGCACGCGAGGGATATGAAGCGGTACGAGATACAGTAACTAACACGACTGAACATTCAGACGAGGATGAAAAACCGCAAGGGGAGACTCGTACAGCAACCGATACGTCGACTGATCTTTCTCGAGGTCTGGGAATGTCATAAGGGGTGAATGAAAGGCGGGAGGTTCGGCACTGTGTCCTCCCGCTGCCCGAATCCACAACTCTCTCACAACAACGTTGAGTGGTTTGCCAGAAGTATTCGGTGGACCTGAAATCGGTCGTGACAGCAGTTGAGATCAACGGATAAAAATAAGTTTTAATCGATTGTCCAGTGACCGACGATTGGCGCGAAAACGGGTAATTTGCACGGCGAAAAACCGTCTGTCGTGATCCCCCGATCTTTATAAAATTTTCTCCAAAGCATCCCCTTCAGATGACTGTGGGCGACGCATTCGGTCAATCATCGAATGAGCATCGACGCCTTTTAGTCCTAAGGAGATTTGCCATGTTTTTGCATAACAAACGACTTCAATACACCGTGCGCGTCGCCCAGCCTAATCCAGGGTTGGCGAACCTTTTGCTGGAGCAATTCGGCGGAGCCCAAGGTGAATTGGCGGCTGCGTCTCGATATTTCACACAGGCATTGGCTGAGGATGATCCAGGAAGAAAGGATCTGCTGATGGACATTGCCACCGAAGAACTCAGCCACCTTGAAATCGTCGGTTCAATTATCGTGATGCTCAACAAAGGCGCCAAAGGCCGCTTGGCAGAGGGCGTGGAAGAAGAGGGCGAGTTGTATCGCGCCATAAACGGTGCGGGCAACGACTCGCACATCACGAGCCTGCTGTACGGGGCTGGGGCACCCCTGACCAACTCTGCTGGCGTGCCGTGGTCAGCCGCCTACGTCGATACCATTGGCGAACCTACTGCCGATATGCGCTCCAACATTGCCGCAGAGGCGCGCGCCAAAATCGTTTACGAGCGATTGATGAATGTCACTGACGATCCAGGTGTGAAGGAAGCTCTCGGTTTCCTGATGACCAGGGAGATCGCCCACCAACTGTCCTTTGAAAAAGCCTTGCACTCGATCCAGCCGAACTTCCCTCAAGGCAAGTTGCCCGGCATGCCGGAGTTCACGAACGTTTACTTCAACATGTCCCAAGGTGAGGAAAGCATGCGTGGGCCATGGAACCAAGGTGACGATTGGGAGTATGTCGAGCAGCCAACACCTGCCGTCGATGGTGGTGACGGTACGGCGAGTGTTGAGCTGAGCGCCGAGGATGATGCGCTGTTGCTGGACATGAAAGCGCGGACGATGTCTGACCCGCAAAGCAACCCCATTACCGGTGCCGATCTGGGTGCTGGCGTACAGGGAAAACCTGAAGCCTGACGAGGATCACCGCATGCGTTTGATGCGTGCGGTGCCTTCAGTTGTTGAGTGAGGTGAATCAAATGAAATCCAATTCAAATACGATTTTCGCAGAGGCCACGCAGCGTTTTTCCGGTCTTTTCAAGGCCACTGCAAAAGCTTTCGAACGAGACGCTTTGCGAATGTCAAAGCAGATCCATAGGGCTTCACCGAGGTTCTCTCATAAGCACTCCAATGGAAAATAGGCGTGCTCATGTAGGGACATCCTTCGCCAATTATGCGTCGGCATTTGCTTATGCCGACGGCACCACACTCATCCACCGCTGACTTTCCAGTGTTTGACATCATCGGCGAACACCATTTGCCGCATTTCATGAGCAATCCCATAGGACAAGGATTCGTGCGCGGCAATCACTTTTTCTTCTGCTGAAAGGCAATGAAAAATATCAAGTTTGGTCTCTGCATCAGCTGTTTCGAGCGCAAAGATTTGCACATAACGCGCCAGGTCATTGTCGAGACTGGACAGATATTCTCTCAAGCGTTGATGGTCGACCGATTTCTGGCTGAAGTACCAGTTCATCGGATGAATCAAAAATCTGGCATGAGGGGAGGTGATTCTGCGACCCGCTGCCAGAAACATGATGATCCCCATCGATTCGATGTTGCCGGCATTGATGGCGCAGAGTGGTACGGGTAATGACTTCAGGAACGTGTAGAGCGTGAAGCCAAAGTTAGTGCTGCCTCCACAGGTGGACAGATTCAGTAGAAGTGATGTGGCGCCTTGGTCGATGGCCTCAAGGCAGCAATCCCTGAAGCGCTCAGTTGTTGACTGATCGATCTGGCAATGAAAATGAACGATGTGCTCTGTCATCGACTGACCTCCTGAACTGGATGCGTGGAGGGCTTCCTGCGAGTTTCCCATTCTAATAAAAATCGACGATTCGATCTAAAAAAAGAAGCGGTTGGTGCTCTTTAAACCGGCAGCCCGCCAGTCGGATGTGCGTATTTTCGATGGAACCAAATCTCAAAATCCACTCATCCGCGAGTTGGATGTTTCGTTCAAACTTTCGATTTTCTACACCCTCCGAATTATACGGGCCAATGCTCGTGCTAACGATGTAGAGGTGATTGAAATGGCTAATACAGAAAACAAAAACCCGGGTAATTTTGCGAATGACCGGGACAAGGCTTCTGAAGCAGGCAAAAAAGGTGGAGAAGCCTCTGGCGGGAATTTCGCCAACGATCCACAACGCGCGTCTGAGGCGGGCCAGAAAGGTGGCCAGGCATCCGGCGGACAACAATCCCGCGACACTGATCGCATGTCCGGAGGCGGGCAGGGTACGGGTCGTGGAGGCGAATTTGCCGATGACAATGAAGGTGCCTCCAAGCCAGGCCAAAAAGGTGGTCAGGGCTCAGGAGGACGGCAATCTAATGATTCCGATCAAATGACCAGCGGTGGCCAGGGAAGTGGGCGCGGTAGCAATGTCACCGATGACCGTGACAAGTCCGCAGATATGAGCCGCAAGGGTGGTGAGCAAGGTGGCGGTGGAGGACGCAAAGCCTGATGCGGTGTGTTCATCAAGCCCCGAGTTTGTTTCGGGGCTTGGTTTAAGAACGTTCGTTGGTCAGGAATAAAGCTGAAGGGAGTATTCAACCGAGTGACGCATTGCGAGCAGTGTCAAACCCAATATCGACTCACCGCGCCACGCAGGCCCTGAACGGGGTCCTGCTCTGGAAATGGCAGCTTGTGAATGCTTGCCAATTGCTCTGAAGTCGGTGCTTCGCGACAGATGTCGGCGTGCTGGCCCGGGGGGTAGGCACCGACAACGAGAAAGTCACTGCTGGATGCGACATTGCAGTGACCGGTACCGGCAGGCAAGAGCAACACGTCCCCACCGCTGACCTCCAATATCCGACCACCCGGCCCGCCAAGCATCAAACGAGCGTAGCCAGCGGCGACGCCGAGCACTTCATGACCTTCGGTGTGATAGTGGTGATAGTCATAAACGCCGTAGCGCCATTGCGGCGGCCAGCCATTGTCGTTGAAGGTTTTCTCGAACAAGGCTGCCGGGTCGCTCCCTTGTATGGCAATCGCCTTGATGTAAATGAGTACAGGAAGGCGAGGGTTGTTAGGTACCCAATCGTTTGGTTCGAGGAGCAGCACTTGCACGGGAGCATCTACAACCTGTGACCTGACCATAAGGAGTCCTCCGCGTTCGAGTATGTGTCTTGAAGACAACTTTTAAAGCATCATCCATTAAGGACATTTGATGCTCTTCAGATGTTCAAGAAATCGAGGCAGCTACGTTCCTTTGGCGGTCGAAAACAAGGTTTCAGCAAGTGATCTGGTAACTTGGATACCGTCGATAAGATTCACGGAATGAACCTTTGTCACCGGGGTCAATGCCTATGACCCACTTGGACAATTGCCATGTCAATCGCCGACGACACCGTCCACTACTTGCGCGAGCATTCATTGCTGCTGACGACGGCTGAATCATGCACGGCGGGGAAAATCGTCACGCTGCTCTCTGAGGTGGAGGGCAGCGGGAAGCTAATCGAAAGTGGTTATGTTGTTTACTCTCCTGAGGCAAAGCAGCGACTGTTGAGCGTCAGCCCATCCACAATCGAAACCTTCAACTTGACCAGTTGTGAAGTCGCCCGAGAAATGGCGTTGGGCGCGTTGCACGACAGCACGGCTAATGTGGCCGTCGCGACGACAGGCATCCTCGGGCCGGAAGATGTCGACGGTATACCCGCCGGCACTATTTGTTTCGCCTGGGCCTATCAGACGGAGTCTGGACTGAGCGTATTCAGCCGAGAGCACCGATTCAGCGGGTCCCGTTGCCAGGTGCAGCGTATGGCAGCAGATTACTCGTTACAGCTACTTCCGTATTTTCATCTGCGCGCGTTGGCCGGCGAGCGAGGGTAGGGATACGCCATGAACGAAAGACCTGCTTTTAAAAAGCAGGAAGAGATTTCAGGCTTGCGCCGAAATCTCCACTCTTACGCTTGAATAATCTCCTGAGTGCTCAGGACTACAGGTCTGCTGACAAAGGTGCCTTACTGCCATTCGGTGTCAGGATAACTTTCCTGCAATCATCCTCCTTCTTGTCGAACATCTTGTAGCCCTCTGCGGCTTGTTCCAGAGACATTCGATGGCTGATGATCACCTCGGGAGAAAGGCGACCAGCCTCGATATGTTCGAGCAGCTCTGGAAGATAGCGTTGAACATGGGTCTGCCCCATTTTAAACGTCAGGCCTTTATCGAATGCATCGCCAAACATGAAGCCGTGTATGAAGCCGGAGTAAACACCTGGCACACTCACGACACCACCGCGTCTTACGGTAGCAATGCATTGCCGCAAGGCTTTACCGCTACTGCCTTCAAGCTTGAGCGTGGCGAGTACGGTCTCTGTGGTACTGCCTTTGGCTTCAAAGCCCACCGCATCCACTACACCGTCAACACCACGCATACCTTTGGTTTGGCGAATGATGGTGTCGGCGGGATCATCATCTTCATCAAAATTAATCGGGATTACGCCGTAGGTTTTCTGTGCGTAAGCCAGACGGTAGGGATGGTGATCGACCATGAAGATTTGATCTGCACCGAGCATCCTTGCACAGGCAGCGCTTAACAAGCCAACAGGCCCGGCACCGTAGATTGCGATGCTCGAACCCTTTCCAATGCCCGTGTTTGTCACGGCTTGAAAGGCGGTTGGCAAGATGTCCGAGAGAAATAGAACCTTCTCGTCAGAGAGTGTCCCCGGGACTTTGAATGGGCCGGTGTTGGCTTTCGGTACCCTTACATATTCTGCCTGGCCCCCAGGTACGCCACCGTACATATGGCTAAAACCGAAGAGAGCAGCGCCTGACGGAATAGACTTTTTATTCAGGATCGCACCACGACCTGTATTGGTCGTTTCGCACGCGGCGAACAAATCCATCTGACAAAAAAAACAGCTTCCGCAGGCGATAACGAAAGGTATCACTACACGGTCACCTGGCTGAACGGCGGTGACGGCAGAGCCTGCTTCCTCCACGATGCCCATGAATTCATGGCCGAAGATATCGCCGTGCTCAACGGTCGGAATTTTCCCGCGATACAGATGGAGGTCAGAACCACAAATCGCGGTGGCCGTGACGCGAAGAATGATGTCGTCGTTATCCTGAATCACTGGGTCGGGGACAGTATCGACTTTTACGCTATGGGCGCCGTGGTAGGTAAGTGCTCTCATGACATCCTGCCTCTCTCATTTGTTGGGTAATAAGAGGGAGAGGAGCGATGACGGATGGAAGTTCAGAGATATAGGGGCGAGATGTGACTGGCGGTATTGAAGCGGCCGTTGGTCTGTTGGCCCGGTCTTGTCCTGTTTCATGACTCGAGCCTCTTTCGATGCGCTCGCTCCTTCGGGCTTCAGCCAGGGCATTGTGAAGAGGCGCCCAACCACGGCTGGGCGCCATTCGAATCAACCAGTGTGGTGACTCTTGGCAAGGCCGTAGACGGATGTGTCGATGCCTTCGAAGCGCGCTTTTAACTGCAGCGCCAGATACAGCGAATAATGCCGTGACTGATGCAGGTTGCCACCGTGGAACCAGAGGTTTTCCTGCTGCGTTGGCTTCCACATATTGCGCAGTTCGCCCTCGTACGGGCCAGGATCATTGGTGGTTCCGGAACCCAGGCCCCAGCAGCGGCCGACCTTGTCAGCGACTTCCTGGGAAATCAGTTTCGCCGCCCAACCATTCATCGAGCCATAGCCTGTGGCGTAGACGATCAGATCTGCCGGTAGTCGGCTGCCATCGTTGAGTACGACGGCATCTGCTTCGATGCGTTCGACACCCAATCCAGGCGCACTCTTGAGCTTGATCGTGCCGTTGGCGATCAGTTCGCAGGCGCCGACGTCGATGTAATAACCAGAACCACGGCGTACATACTTCATGAAGAGGCCAGACTCGTCGTCACCGAAATCGAGCATGAAGCCGGCCTTGGACAAGCCCTCGTAGAAGTCCTTGTCACGCTCCTTGATCGCATCAAAGATAGGTTTATGAAAGCTTGGCATCACCTTGTAGGGAATCGAGGCGAACAGCATGTCGGCCTTGTCGGTGGTCAAACCCGACTCCAGAGCGTCTTCAGAGTACAGTCCGCCAAAGACCAGATCCATCAAGCTGTCTGAACGCACGATGTGGGTGCTGGAGCGTTGCACCATGGTGACCTCGACACCGTTCTCCACCAGGTCGGCGCAGATATCGTGAGCCGAATTGTTCGCCCCGATGACCACCGCGCGCTTGCCGCTCCAGGCATCTCCGCCGGGATGGCGGCTGGAGTGATGCTGCTGGCCATTGAAAACCTCGGCACCCGGATAAACGGGAACGTTGGGTACGCCGGACATGCCGGTGGCGAGGATCAACTGGGTAGGCTGTAACGTCACACGCTCGCCATCGCGCTGCACTTCAACCTTCCAGGTGCCACTTTGCTCGTCAAAGCCGGCGCTCACGCATTCTGTACGCGGCCAATAATTGAGCTCCATGACTTTGGTATACATTTCCAGCCAGTCGCCAATCTGGTCTTTTGGAGTGAAGACTGGCCAGTGATCGGGGAAGGGCAGGTAAGGCATATGGTCGTACCAGACAGGGTCGTGCAGGCACAGCGACTTGTAGCGACCGCGCCACTGATCACCGGGACGCTCGGCCTTGTCGACGATCAGCGTTGGCACGCCCATTCGCTTGAGCCGAGCAGCGAGCCCCAGCCCACCCTGGCCACCACCCACGATCAGGCAATAAGGTTGGGTGGTGACGCCTAGCGCAGCTTCTTCATCGCGACGACGCTCCAGCCAGTTGCGTTTGTCGGCGTGGGCGTGACCGTGACTGGCACCCATTGGACGACGGCGGCCGCTGGGTTCTTCAAAGCCTTTGAGCTCGCGCATGGTCGTCAACAGCGTCCAGCACAGACCGTCCTTTAGACGCACGTAGCCTTTACCTCGCGCCGCTTCGGTTTCCAGGCTGATCCAACCTTCGAGCACACCGTCATTCAGCGTCGCTTCACCTTCCAGTGTCCATCGCTCGGGACGAGTCTGGTCGAGGCGTGTTTCAAGCATGTCTCGGATCGCAGGCTTGCCTTCGAGGGTCACCAGATTCCAGCTGAAAAGCAGCAGGTCACGCCAGTGACATTCGTCGGCAAACAATTCCAGTACGCCGTCCACATCACGTTGGGCGAGACGCTCGCCGAGGTTTTCGACCCAAGCCGCGAGCTGAGCAGTTGGCGTGTGCAGAGGTGTTTCAACAGCGATGTTCATGGGGCATCTCCGATCTTGTTGTTTTTGTACCACTTGCCCCAGAGCAAGGCTCGGGCCACCTTTGCGAAAGCCTCATTGCAGAGCGGTTGCCGGGGTGTTGCTCAGGCTTGGACTGGCAGATCTGTCACGAATATGGAAAGGGCGGGTGACACAGTGTCACTCGGTGCAAAAAGCGCTGGTTGCGGTCTTTTCATATAAGCTGCAAACAGACCCGTGTCCTGACCGTAACGGAGAACAAGAACAATGAAGCCGGCCTTGATCAACGCCCATGCACAGCAAGTGCTGCAAGCCGTGCAGGGCACTCACGCCACCCATGGCCCTATTGCTGACTTGGCCATCACACGATCCTGGCGCCGGTGCCTGGATCAGTATCAGCTCGATCCTGCCAGTCGCCGCGCACCTAACGTGGTTGAGCATCCACGCTTGCAGGATCACCGCGCGCCACTGGAACACATCATCGCTGTGGCGCATTGGCAGATGAGCAACTTGCACCAACAGCTCGGACGTGATGGACACGTAGTGCTACTCACCGATGCTCGCGGTGTGGCAATCGACAGTGTGTTTAACGAATCCGAACGAGACGAAGTTCAGCGCTCCGGACTGTGGCTCGGCTCGGTGTGGAGTGAAGATTGCGAAGGCACTAACGGTGTCGGCACCTGCCTGGTCGAGCGAAAGCACGTCACCATCCGTCGTGACGAGCATTTCCGTGGCAAACACGTCGGTCTGACCTGTTCGGCGAGCCCGATATTCGATGCGAGTGGAGAGTTGCTGGCCGTGCTCAATCTCTCTTCCGTAAGGGATGACCACAGCCTTCAGCAACACTTCCAGGCCATGGCATTGACCAACCTGTCGGCCAAGTTGATCGAGAGCTGTTTTTTCCTGGGGCATGATCCGCAGCGATATTTGCTGCGCTTGCACCCTGAGGCAGGCTTCGTGGGAATGCTGGGTGAAGGTCTGCTCAGTTTTGACGAGAGTGCCCGTATTTGTTCAGTCAACAATGCTGCGCTGGACCTGTTGGGCCTCAGCCGTGATCAAGTGATCGGCCAGTCTCTGACAAGGCTGCTGGAAACACCTATTGAGCAGTTGATGAGCCAGGCCAGCGCTCAGCCGAGTGTCTGTTGGCCAGTGCGGCTGCTGGACGGACGCCAGTTCTACGGGCAACTGCGAGAACCCGTGCACCATGCGCCCTTGGTCATTCCCGCGACCGAAAAAATCAACGACGTGCACGTGTGCCTGGAAGACCCACGCCTGCAACGCGGCTTTGCTCGCGCATTACGAGTGTTGGAGCGTGACGTCCCGGTGTTTTTGCAGGGCGAAACCGGCACCGGCAAAGAGGCTTTTGCTGCGGCGCTGCACCGCGCCAGCTCGCGAGCGAACCAGCCGTTTGTGGCGATCAACTGCGCAGCGATTCCAGAAACGCTGATCGAAAGCGAGCTGTTCGGCTATCGCGGCGGCAGCTTCACCGGTGCGCGTAAAGACGGGATGATCGGTAAGCTGGAACAGGCCCACGGCGGCATACTCTTTCTTGATGAGATCGCCGATATGCCACTGGCTCTCCAGACTCGCTTGCTTCGCGTGCTGGAGGAACGTCAGGTGGTGCCCTTGGGCGGCTCGACGGCACGTCCGCTCGATATCCGCCTCATCAGTGCCAGCCACCAGGATCTGCACGCCTGCGTGGCCGAAGGGCGCTTGCGCGAGGATCTTTTCTACCGCGTTGCCGGGTTCGCCGTGCACCTTCCACCACTGCGTGAACGTTCAGACAAGGGGCTTTTGCTCGACCTGTTGCTGCGCGAGGAGGGCGCAGGGGGCAAGATTCGGCTAGAGCCGGGTGTCAGAGAACGCCTGTTGACGCAGCCTTGGCCGGGCAACGTCCGTCAGTTGCGTACATGCCTGCGCACGCTGGCGGCGTTGGCGTTTGAGGGGCGCGTCACCCTGGACGATTTGCCAGAGCTGTTGCCGGCAACGCCAGCATCAGTTGCGCCAGCCGAAAATCCGTTGGGCGTATCCGAGCGGCAGACACTGCTCACATTGATTGAGGCGGAACATTGGCATATCGCTCATGTTGCCGCTCGCCTGGGGATCAGCCGCAATACGCTCTATCGCAAATTGCGTCATCACGGTATTTCACGACCTGGTTGAATGCCCGATGACAATATCGCCATCGTCTGTAGCGCGATGTTCAGACAGGCCAGCCTCGGAGCCGGATCGACGGCGCGCTCAGGCATTGCAAAGGGGCGGTTGAGCGTGCCGTTGAAGTCGGACGAATCAGCGATTCATCACAACATTGTGCCGCTAGTTTAGGCAGAGCTTTTTCCTAGTCTTTGTTGCCGACCTTGTTCTGAACGACTTCCTTGCTCGCCGCATTCAACTGCGGGGGTTCGAGCTTGACGACAAGTCTGTGCAGTGTACCGGTGAACGCAAACGGCACTTGGTAATCCTTGTCATCCACGGGGGTACCGGTATCGGAGCCGACATCGAAGCTTTCATCGACACCGAAGACGAATGGGACGCTGTGGGGGATCGTATGACTAGCCAGTTGCTTGCCATCCACTGACAGTACGCCGGTGCCGCCTTTGCCGAATCCCGGCCCGGCATATTTGAAATCAAAGCTGATGCTGTGCTTTCCGGGAGTGAGCGCCTCGGTCCCTTCCCAGCGGAATCGCGCAACGCCTTCAAGGTTATAGTTGAAAATCGGCTTGCCTTTCAGCAGGTAAAGGGCGTAACCACCGAAGCGGCCACCGTCGGTCACCAATACACCGTCGCCGCCATTTTCAGGAACAGTAATGTCAGCCGTAATGACGTAGGACTTGTTCAAGATGCTGGGTTCGTTGCCGGGAAGAATGCCGGTCACTGGCGACAGATAATCGAATTCGGTCCGCCCGGCCACGATGCTCGGCCTCTGCGCAAGGAGGCGCGCCGAGCCTGAAGCGTCGAGCGGCAACACTTGGTATTTGTTTGCTTCCACCCAGAACAAGTCTTGCAGTTCCTTGAGTTTTTCAGGGTTGGTGGCTGCAACATCGTCGTTTTGTGTCCAGTCCTTGGTGATGTCGTAGAGTTCCCATTTGACGCCATTGACGATGTCCTTGGGTGGCTGAGCGGTGAGGTCCCAAGGTGCGCGGAAGGGCGTCGTTGAAGCCATCCAGCCCTCGTGATAAAGCGCACGCAAACCAAACATCTCGAAATACTGGGTGGTGCGTGTTGAAGGCTTTTCGGCACTCTGTTTGTCGAAGAGGTAAGCCATGCTCGTGCCTTCGATAGGTTTTTGCGCGATGCCGTCTACTTGCAGCGGCGCATCAATGCCTGTGGCTTCCAGGATCGTCGGCTCGATGTCGATGACGTGGTGGAACTGGTTACGGATCCCGCCGGCATCCTTGATCCGGTTCGGCCAGGAGATGGCCATGCCTTGGCGGGTGCCGCCAAAATGCGATGCAATTTGCTTGGTCCACTTGAAGGGGGTATCCATGGCCCAGGTCCAGCCCACGGCCATGTGCGGATACGTCTGGTCCGACCCCCAGGCGTCTAGATACTTCAACTGGTCGGCAACCGGTACGTCGATTCCGTTGAAGGTGGTCATTTCGTTTGGCGTGCCGTTAGGGGTGCCTTCTGCACTGCCGCCGTTATCGCCACTGATGTAGATAATCAGCGTGTTATCGAGTTTGCCCATGTCATCAATTGCCTGGATCACCCGGCCGATTTCGTTATCGGTGTACGCGAGATAGGCTGCGTAGACTTCCATCTGGTGGGCATACAATTTTTTCTCGTCCGCCGACAGCTCCTCCCATTTCTTCAGGGAGTCTGGCCACTGCGTGAGTTGGGCTTGCGACGGGATCACGCCAAGGCGCTTCTGATTGGCGAAAATCTGGTCGCGCGCGGCATTCCAACCCATGTCAAATTTGCCCTTGAATTTGTCAATCCATTCGGGGGGCGGATGATGTGGCGCGTGAGTACCGCCGGGGGCGTAATAAAGAAAGAAAGGCTTCTTCGGATCGAGCGCGTTCAACTCATGGACGTAGCTGACCGCGTCATCCGCCATCGCGGTGATGAGGTTCCACCCCGGTTTGCCGACGTAAGGATGGATCGGCGTGGTGTTGCGAACCAGATTGCCCGGCTGCCATTGGCTGGTTTCTCCACCCATGAAGCCGTAAAAATAATCAAAGCCCATCCCGATCGGCCATTGATCAAACGGACCGGCCTGACTGGCCTGGAATGACGGCGTGTTGTGGTTTTTGCCAAACCACGACGTTGCATAGCCATTGTCCTTGAGGATTCTGCCAATGGTCACCTTGTCCTTGGTGATGACGCTGTTGTACCCGGGATATCCGGTCGAAGTTTCCGTAACCATGCCGAAGCCGACGGAATGGTGATTGCGCCCGGTAATCAAGGCCGCGCGTGTCGGTGAGCACAACGCCGTCGAATTGAATTGCGTGAAACGTAATCCGGCTGCCGCGACGCGATCCAGGGCGGGCGTAGGGATGAGGCCGCCGAATGTACTGGGCGCGCCAAAACCGACGTCGTCGGTGATGATCAACACCACATTGGGCGCGTCTTTGGGCGGGACGACGGTCGGCGTCCAGTAGGGCGTGGAGTTCGCGGCGTCGAGGTTGATAACGCCGCCGAATGCCGCTGGAGGGTTAGGGAGGTATCGCCCATCGATGGTCGTGGTCGCGCTGGGAGAGCCGGGCGTGCCATTGACTTCTTGTGTCGCTGCATTGGCACAAGAGAACGCAAGCAAGGTAACGGCCAGTCCAGAACAGACTCGCTGGCTCAGCCATAAAGGTTTATTCCAGTGTGCAATGGCCATGGCCAGCTCCTGTAAACCCCCGATCCCCAAACTCGGAGTGTAGAACCGTTTTTTTCTCGCGCCAGTCCATCTCAACGTTGATCCGAATGGCCGTTGACTTTGGAGGAGTGCTGTCTATACCTGATCTTGATATCAGGCAGGTTCAGATTGGCCGCAGACTGAATGCAAGAGGGGCGCAAATGCTTATCAGGAAACCGCATTTTGCTATCGCCATCGTCTGCGCCGGGATCGTGTCGATTTGCCTGGCGTTTGCGGTATCTCAGCACATTCGCGGGCCTAAGCCTTTGACGCTGGGTGATGGGAAAAATGGGCCCCTGGAAATGGTCTGGCTTCCTGCCGGCGAGTTTTTGATGGGGAGCAATCATAAGCAGGCTCGTCCCAATGAGGGGCCGGCACACAAGGTCCGACTTGAAGGGTATTGGATCGATCGTTACGACGTCACCAACGCCGATTTCGCCCGTTTCATTTCTGAAACGCATTACGTCACCACCGCCGAACGCACACCCAAATGGGAAGATCTCAAAGTCCAGCTGCCGCCAGGGACGCCTGAGCCGAATGCCAGCGACCTGGTGCCAGGTGCAATGGTTTTTGTCGGTACGGACAGACCAATCCCGCTCAATGACTTCAGCCAGTGGTGGGCATTCGTCCCGGGGGCTGACTGGCGTCACCCGCTGGGCCCGAACAGTTCCATCGAGGGCAAGGAAGCCCATCCGGTCGTGCAAGTTTCACATGAAGATGCAGAGGCTTACGCAAAGTGGGCGCATAAACGTTTGCTGACCGAGGCTGAATGGGAATACGCCGCAAGAGGCGGGCTGGAACAAGCGGACTACGCGTGGGGGAGTGATTTCGCGCCAGGCGGCCAAAAAATGGCCAACACCTGGGACGAGGTACAACCGTTTCCAGTGACCGGAGCCAGCAATAAATTCAAGATTGGCACCAAACCGGTAGGAAGTTACCAACCTAACGCTTACGGGCTTTACGACATGTCCGGGAACGTTTGGCAGTGGGTCGCCGATTGGTATCGTGCCGACGCGTTCAGAGTCGGGCTGGCGCGTCAGTCTGCCGGTGACATCGTCGTGAACCCAGCGGGCCCCTCTGATAGCTATGACCCCGAACTTGGGGTGACGGCCAATGCGCCGCAGCGGGTCATCCGAGGCGGATCTTTTCTTTGCAGCGACAGCTACTGCACAAGTTTTCGAACCAGTGCCAGGCAGGGCGCAGACCCTATGAATTCCATGTCGCATCTTGGCTTTCGCACCGCGATGAGTAATGACCAATGGGAAAAGAACCGCTGACTACAAAATGCATGCGGGTCATGCATGAAACATGAAGGACTGCTCAGAATATCGAAATCGATCGAAGGTGTAGTGGTCAACTAATCCCGGACACGACGTTAAGTTTTTCTTCGGCCTAAGTTTTGCCGTGGATCAAGCAGCTCCCCTCGGACGGTCTTTGTCATTTCATGTCTCTGGCCTGCACCCACAACACGGCGTCTTGCGACAGGGGTTTGCCTTTGTGGATTTTCGTTGTGCCGATATCGAGCGCTGCAATGCCCCACCATCCGGCCCGGGGCAGGCCGATGGTCACGATGCCCGAGGAATCGGCGTACGTGCTCAGGGCTTTGAATGATGCTTGAGGTGCCGTTACGTAGTCTTGCTGGCCGAAGCTGTTTTTCTCGATATCGACTGAATGGTTGACGTATTCGATCTCGATCTCGGCGAACGGAACCGGCTTGCCGTCGGCCAGTACCAAGGCGCGGAACACTCCGCCCGTCCAGTTTGCATAAGGCTTGTTCAGTGGCTGAATCTCAACCGGCAATCCTTGCGGTTCCGCCCAGTTGCCGGGCACTCCGCCTACGTTCACGATGAGTTTGGTGAACTGCTGGATGTAGACGCCTTCCTCGGTTTCCAGGTAGGGCTCGGGTTCGAGTACGAAAATATGGTCACCCAGTGAGCGTACTAATTCGCGTGGAATCGACGCACGATAGGCGGTCGTTTGGTTATCGCGACTCTGCCATTGGACGCGGCGCAAATATTGGCGCAGATCGATTTTTTCCCCGCCGTGGGAGCTGATGTGGCTGAAGGCACGAGGCTCATCCATCGCCATGGTCGGGCCGCCGGAGAAGGGATGCGTGAACACGAGCGCGAACTCCAGTTTACCCGAGCGCGGCAGCGCCGTTTCCTCGACGTAGAGCATCTGGAAATGGGCCTGTGCTGCGCCGGTCAGGCAGCCTAATGTCACGGCAGCAAGTGCCTGGAGCAGTCGTCGTTGGATCGGCATGGTCGATTTCACCTTGAAATGTCGGAGGACTGAATCGTGGCTTCATGGTTGTCTCCGCCCATGAACACAACGGAGTATTTTTCGGCGGGCGGCTGGAATGCGTAGGTGTTGTCGGTGCCGACGCTTCCTTCGAGCAACACCTTGTTGCTGGTGTCCTGGACATGGATTTTTCTGCCGGCGGCCGAGCTGCCGTCGGTGTAACCCGCCTCGCACTTCACCAGATCATCGCTCTCGATGTAGCAGTCGAAGACGGGGCCATGGGCGAAGGCTGTCTGGCAGAGCAACAGGGCGCCTGCCATCAGCATCCGATGTGTTGAACCTGGGGCTTTCATGAGGTGTTCGTTCTCCACGGTCGAGGTTGATCATTGGCGCGGCAAAGTTTGATCGCCGCGCGTATTGGCACCAGGTGGCGCGAAGGCAGCCAGCAAGGCATCCAGGTTCGAACTCAAGAGTGCTTCGTAGCCGTTGGCCGCGTCGGCGAGCATTCCCGGGTTACCCGCATCCAGTATCAACAACCGTGCGCCGCCGTCCTCGATGGCCTTGGCGATCCTGGCGTCCGGTGCCCACTTGTGGACCACCACGTGGATGTCGCGCTCGCGCAGGTATTGGGTCAGTGCGGTGCAGTCGGCGTCGCTCCAGGCGATGTCCTGTCGGACGAACCAACCGTCGACAAAAATGCCGAATTCGCCGAACAGGTAAGTGAACTCACTGGCCAGCGACAGCACCCGCAAATCCGGCACGGCCACCAGCCGGGCTCCATAGTTGGCCTTGAGTTGGCGCAATCGGCTTTCGAGTGCGGCGAGGTTGTGCTCTATCCGAGGCGCATCGGAAGGGGACAGGCGTGCCAGGTCGGTAGCGATAATCACCGACATGCGCATGGCGTTGACGGGGCCGAGCCAGGCGTACGGCGACAGCCCACCATCGACGTCGCGCTCGGTGGCCCAGGGAACGTCGTTCGATGGCACGCGGGCCACGGCCACGCCGGGTTTGATGGTGTCCCATGAGTGCGAGGCATCAATCTCGACGATCCGCAGATTGTGGCGGCGTGCCGTCGCGTACAGCGGATCGGCACGCCAGAGACTGCCCAGAGTGACCACGGCTGCGGACTGCTGGAATGCAGCGGCATCCAGGCGCGATAGCGCGTTCGCCTGGCTTTCCATAGGCACGGCAGCGTCCGCTGGAAGGCGGACGACCTCGATAGTCGTGCCGTCACTGAGTGCCGAGGTGAGCGCATACACCGCTGGTAGTGCGACAAGCACCTGCTGCCTGCCGATATCCGCGATGGCACAAAGCGGGTTGCCCAGCAGCAGTACCAGCATCGCTAGCCAGGGACGACGTGACATGCAAAACCCTTTCATACGCTGGCACCTCTGAACCGGGACGCAGTAGCGCGGATCACGGTGGTGACGACGAAAACCAACGCAGCGACGATTACGATGGCGCCGCCCGTTGGCACGGGGATGTGGAATTGCATGGGGGCCAGGATGCCGACCACGCAGGAAAAAGTCGCAATCAGGATGGCGCGCACGACCAGCCCCGGGAGCGAACGGCTGATGTTGCGTGCTGCCGCAGCCGGTATGAGCAGAAGGGCTTCGACGAGCACGGCGCCGATGATCTTCAGGCAGGCGACCGTCACCAGGGTGACCAGTACGACAAACAGGTACTCGACGCTGCGCACGCGCACACCGCGAGCATGCGCCAGGCTTGGATTGAGGCTGGCCAACAGCATGCCGTTGTACAGCGGCAGTCCGAGCAGAGCACACGTCGCGGTTACGGCCAGCAGTACGTTCATGTCGGTGTAGTCGACCGCCAGGATGGAACCGAACAGCACGCTTTCCATTACGTGTGTGTTGATCTTCGCCGACACGAACAGCAGCAACGAGGCCCCGACCGCCAGCGAGATGGATAAGAACACGCCGATCAGCGTGTCATTGGCCAGCGTGGTGCGGTGCTGCGTGTACTTCAGCGTCAGGGCAAACAGCAGACAGAAGCCGAACATTGAGAAGTAGGGAGATGTGTAGGACTCGCCGATCAGCACGCCGATGGCAACGCCGGTCATTGCCGCATTGCCGACGGACTGGCTGAAGAACGCCATGCGCTTGATCATCACCATCGAACCCAGCACACCCAGCAGCGGCCCGATGAGCATCGCGCAAAGCAGCGCATTGATCACGAACTCGTACTCGAACGGTTGCGGCAGGATGCCACTCGCGGCAAGCGCCTGGAGCTGGTTGCGAATCAATTCGTACAGGGCGTTCATTGGCTACCCTCCAGCGGGTAGGCAACCTGGTCGGGCGGACCATGAAACAGCACTCGACGGTTGATAACGGTCATGGATTGCGCGATGCGCCTGACCTGTTCCAGGTCATGGTTGATCCAGAGGATGGTGACGCCGCGGCTGTTCAGCTCCGCCACCAGTGCCTCCACCAGGCGCACCCCCGGTTCGTCGATGCCGGCGGTCGGTTCGTCAAGGATCAGCAGCCAGGGAGCCGGGCTGATCGCCTGTGCCAGCAGCACTCGCTGACGCTGGCCACCGGACAGGCTGCCAAACGGTTTTGCGCCTATTCCAGCCACGCCTGTACGTTCCAGTGCTTGGGCATTGGCCGCCTTGGCGGATCGGCTTGAACCCAGGAACGCCGGCCTGCGTTGGCCGAGAAGGGCCATGATGTCGTTGACCGTCATCGGCACGTTGCGGTCAAAGTCCGGCAATTGCGGGACATACCCCATCGGCGTCGTGACCTCGCCCTCGAACCGGACCGTCCCTGAATGCGGCATCTGGCCCAGCAGTGCGCGCACCAGTGAAGTCTTGCCGCCGCCGTTCGGGCCTACCAGGCAGTGCAGCGCACCGGCTTCTACCCGGAAGCTCACCTTATCGAGCACTTGCGTGCCTCCCAATTGCAGGGAGACGTTGTCGAACACAATGGCGGGGCCGCGCATCGCTTGTTCCTCCTTCATTGCGTTCATTGCTGTGTGAACTCGACGGCTTCAGCCAAGGTCTCGAGGTTTTCGCGCATCGCCACCTCGAATTCGTCCGGGCTATAGGTATTACCGGTGATGTGAGACAGCGAGAAAACCTTCACGCCGGTGGCTGCCTCGATAGGCTTGGCGAGGTCGAGGGAGAAATTCTTCTCGGCAAAAAGCACACGCACATTGGCTTTCTTGATCGCGTCGATAGTGTTGGCCAACTGGCGCGCAGTCGGCGCGACGCCGTGACGCGGCTCGATCACCGCACTCACGAACAGGCCGAACTCTTGCATCATGTAGTCGTAGCCAGCGTGCGTTGTCGCGCACCGGAAGGAAGACAAATCCAGCGCGGCAAAGCGGGTCATGAAGCCGGCCCTTAGCTCGCGGATACGCGCGGCATACGCCAGGGCGTTTTGTCGATACGCGGCAGCATTGTCCGGGTCCAGTTCGCCCAGTCGGCGAGTGATCTCGAAGACCTGTTGTATCGCTGCCGTGGTGGATACGAAGGTATGCGGATTGACCACCTTGGCGCCGTCCTGGCCGCCGCCGATTGGAATGAGCGCAACCGAAGCATTGGCCTGGATGATCGGCAGGTTCGCCCCACGGCCGGCGGCCTTGATGATCTGAAAGGCCCATTCATCGTGTCCGATGCCGTTGACGACCAGGACATCGATATTCATCGCGCGGGTAATGTCATCGGGCTGTGGCTGGTAGTTGTGTGGATTGGCCTCGGCCGGAATGAGCGCAACGACCTCCGCCCGGTCTCCAACGATGTTTGCCACGAAGCTGTAGTAGGGATGCAGCGTGACGCCGATTTTGAGTTTCTTGCCCGACGAGGGTGGGGTGCCAGCGAATGCGATGGCGGGTATCAGCAGCAATAGCGCGATGCATCGGCGCCACAGTACGCGGTGTTTCGTAGAAACGGTCATGGCTGAGTTCCTTTTACGCGTTCGACTTCGCTGGCACCGTCGTAAGGGATGACCTGGCGCCAGCCATCGCCGACCAGCGACTCGGGCTTGACGATGCCAGGGTAGGGCGCGTTCGGGTTGCGGTGAATCCAGATCGTCGCTTGGTTGGCCCACATGACACCGGCATGCGCGTGACCGATGACGAGCAGGTACGCGCTCTGGCCGGGCGCGCGGCCGGCGGAGCCGTAATAGACCGTAGCGCCTTGGCCTTGGGTGGCTTGCGACACCTTGTTGGCAGTTTGGTCCGGCGGGGTGACAGGCGCGTTGGCGTGCTCGTCGCCTGAAGCAGCGTGCGGCTGGTGAGTGCCGGGCAGAATCAATTGCCACTGCACCTCGCCATTGGTCTTCCAGAAGGCGTCACGGTAGAAAGGCGGCAGCAAGATTTTCTGCGCACGCTCCAGCGTGATCCAGCCGCCGGTGTCGTTGTTGAACCAGATGATTTCTTCACCGGCAGGCAGCAGCGCGCTGTGGATGGCCTGATCGACTTGACCCAGGCCATCGAAGGAACGCACTTGCCAGCTCAAGGGTGTCGGTGGGCCGGCTTTCTGTGGTCGCAGCGTTATATATCCTGCCACGCTGGCGATGACTGCCAGGACCGCGAGCAACAGTGCCAGCGATTCCCATCGGCCGGATACCGGGTGTACGACCTTTGCGTGATCGCTGGGCCTATCTGCGCCGGATGCGCGACGTGGCGATAGAGGACCCATCAGAGAAACGCGATCCAGCGGCCGAGGAATACCACGCCCGCCCACAATGCCAACGAACTGAACCCCGCGACACGCGCCTGGTTGGGAGGCAGTAGCGTCGTGTCCCATTCGGCAATGCGGCGAAAGACGCCCAAATGGAATACCCCCATGTTGAGCCCCGCCAGCATTAACACACCCATCTTGCACAAGAATGCGGTGTTCTCGGCATAGGTCGTGGCATTGGCGGCGAACATCAACAGGCCGGTGATCACGCACGCCACGAACGCGACCCAGGTGAACGGCAGCAGGTCTTGTATGAGCCGTAGCGCACTGCGGCGATGGGAGGCAACGCCAAGCAGCCGCAAATCGACGACGGCGATGGTCCCGAACACAAGGGCGATGCCGATCACATGCACCGATTCAAGGATTGGAAAAGCGGAGCCCGACTCTCGGATGAAGGTGGCGACAGAGGTGTCCTGGAGGGCTTGCAGCAGGGGTTGAATGTCCATGGCGAATACCTGGGAGCTTTCGTTGAAAACGCTTAGATCGCGTAGGCGATCCAGCGGCCGCAGATGATGACGACGCACCACAAGCCGATCGACAGCCAGGCTAACGCCTTGACGAGACGAGGCTCGCCAACACGTTTGGCATCGTCGGCAGGGCGCAGCAGGGGACGCCGTAGAAGTGAGGTCAATGTGAACGCACTCACGACCAGGGCCATCTTCAGCCAGAAGGTCGAGTTGACGAGAACGCGGTCAGGCTCGGCGATGATCATGATCAACCCCGTGAAGAGCAGGACGAGGAGCGCATTGCGCATCCACGGGTAGTAACGGCGCACGACACCACGCAACGGCTCGTCCGTGGCGAACACACCCGCCAGCCGAAGATCGGAGATCACCGCAGAGCCGAAGAGCACTGTGATAGCGAGGATATGAATGCTCTGGACGGTGGGTATGACCCAGAGAATGTCCCGGATGGCTGTGCTCAAAGGTGACGCATAGATCCAGGCAATGATGAGTGATGATGACATTTGCTGTTCTTCCCAATGGGTTAGAAGTCTTGAGGCGTTGCGATCGAACGCAGGCCCGCCGCATCTTCTGGCAGTAGGTAGCCTTCCTTGATCGAAAGGGCTTTGGCGTCTTCGAATTTCTGTTCGTAGTTGCTGAAGCTTCCATAACGCTGGCCAAGGACGTCCTTGGAGTAAGGCACCTTGGTGTCGTAGATCAGGCCGCAACCGGTCTCTTGGTCAGTGAGGTAGGTCGCACTGGGCACCTGGATCCACGGCGGGCGTACACCCCCTTGCAAGTTGCCGGTAGCGGGATCGCGGGCAGCGGTCTTGCCGTCGCGGACGACCCGCGGAGCATTCGGCATGGGTTTGCCTTGGCGCACCCATTGGTCCATGCGATCCAGAAGCGAGGAAACGACCAGCTCCGCCGGTTCGTCGTACAGCGTCCGGCACCGTGGGTCGTCACCTTTGCCGACGTCGGCAGCGAACAGTTCGGTATGCTCCGTACCGAGGTCGGCCAGCCGCAGGTGCGGCATGCCGGTCACTTCGTAGTAGCGAACCTGCGGGCTGTCGGTGTCCGGCGGCAGGTTGATGCCTTCGATCACGTCGTGCATCAGTTCGGACTGGCTGTAGACGGTCACGAACGGCACGCCATCGGGCGTCTGGCGCGGCAGCCGGATGACGTCGCCGCCCACCTCTCCGTAAGCCATGCGGCCGGTCATGTAGGCATCGATCAGCGGCTTCGCATCGGGCATGCGCCATTGCTGGTGCCGGCCCTGGTCGAGGTAGTCCATCCAGACTTGCGCGGTCACGGCCCAGCTATTGACATAGACACGTTGCACGTCGAGACCGGCCAACGGGCTTTGCGCCGCTTTGGTTTTCAGCAACAACGCCAGTTGCGCGCCGATGCCCTGGGACTGTGGAACGAACGGATCGGGACCTTCACCGCGGTTGAAGTGTTGCGGGTCGTAATAGGTGCCTAGCGGCGCGTAGCGTGCAAAGTCGAAGCGGCGCATGAACTCGAAGTTCACGATCCGTCCGTACTGGGCGATCTGATCGGCCTCGGCCGCCGGTGTATCCGAGATGAACTTGGGGTCGACTGGCGGCTTGTTCACATTGAGCGTGTAGCCAACGTGCGCGTAGCCGCGACGTAGCAAATAGTCGCGGGTCAGGATCCATCCCGCGGCGCGCTCGCCGAACCAGCTGAACGGCTCGATCACGACCGTGCCATTGAAGCGTGCGGGGTCAGCCGGTTTGCGTACCAGAATGCGTGTGGTGTAAGGCGCCTCCAGCAGGGTTTTGCCCGAGGCGGTAATGGCCGGGGCGACGCCTTGCAGGTAAAACTCTTCCTCGATGTATCCGTACTTGTCGAGGTCGCTGTATTCGGTTCCCGGGCGCTTGGCCGACGACAGCGGTAGCTTGCCGGAAGGTGGCACAGGAATGGCCGTGGGCATGCGAGGTACCTCGGCGAACGTATTCAACGAGAGGAGCAGCGACAGCAGGACGCTTTTCAGCGTCGGCCGCAGGAGGCTGATGGTTGTCAGTCGTTCCATTCGGTCAGCTCCAGTTGGCTATTGATGAGGCCGTCACTCGAGGCTGAGGGATGCCTTACCCTCGCTGTCGATCACGATCTGGTTGTTCTCGCAGACGTACTCTTGAATGGCGTAGCTGGACCGCTTGTAGTCGAACGTGAAGCGATAAGGGGCGTTGAGCACCTGCGGGTCCTCGATCACGACCTGGTTCTCCAGGTGATCCGGCGCCGTCAGCCTGATGCGTTCGGTGATCTTCATATCCTTGCCGTGCGGAACGTCGTAGAAACTCACGTCCGTTCGGACCCGTTGCGTTTCCACGACGAGCGTGTCGCCTTCCCAGTGGCCGCGTGAATGGCCCTGATATTTAGGGTCCAGCGTCTCTTTTGGAGGCATCGCTTGGTTCAAGAGAATCCGACGGACCTGCTGGAGATACTCACCGAGGACAATCACTTGCTTGTCGTCGTGAATGATCTGGATCGGAAAGAGCGCCGCCATCATCGTCGGCATTCCCTCGGGCAGGCATCTGGAGCTCGTTGTGGCCAACGGCGTTCCGGCTTCGTTCGCCACGGCTTCTTTCTTCTTCAGTGCGACGTATTCGTCGGCATAGGGCGCCTTCAGGTCCATCGGTCCGCCCGGGTGGACCGGGTTGTCGGGGTTCTCGCCGAACCAGTCGTCCGGGGTTCGTTCCCAGGTGCCGCTGATGTCGGGGCGCGCGGTGACGCTGTGTTTGTCGCTAAGAGGTTTGGACGGTGTCGCGGCGTTGCACATCCCGGCGACCGTCACGAGGGCGAGCCCCAAGACGATCATTGCCGTGTTCAAGGTTCGTGTCGGTTTCATTGAAACGTCTCCACGCTGCTGGTCTGGTCTGGTCTGGTCGGTGAGGTCGTCAGGAAGTCGGGGGAGGGACTTCTCATCCGCCGCCCGTGAGTACGACGTCACCGATCTTGATTTCAACGAGCAGCCCACCAGGCTCACCGTTTTTCAACGGCTTGAAGGACACCTCGGCACTCTCGCCGGCCTTGATCGACTCAGCGGTCCAGCCCGTGCGCTGTAACGCGTTGACGCTGCCCGTTTCGATCTTGAATCGCTGGGCGGGCGGGCCGGGTGTATCGAGGTAAATCGTGATGTGCGGATTGGTCCAGGCAAAGCGCTCAACGACACCCTTGATCGAGACCGTCTGGGTCTGGTCAAAAAGGGCGAACGAATGGTGGGCGCTGGCAATAGGTGCCAGGGCACTGCAGGCGAAGAGGGTCAGAAGACAAAGCCCCTGACGTAACAGCGGGGAGTGTGACAAGGGGGTCATGACGGGTGCCTCGGTTCTTATGGTTCTTATGGGCCCAGCATAGGGGCGTTGCGTTCCGAGGCCGTAGCCCAAAACGGCAACCATTGAAGGCACTTGAGGGTGCTTTTCAGTGCAGGAGATATCGCGCGAAGGGGACGGGCGGCCACCCCCCTTGAAAGTGCTGATTTGGGTTACCGCTCGGGCAACCCAAGCCGGAACACTCACGGCTCGCCTCATAAATATAAAAACGGGAGAGACGTCATGCGCACCCTCAGTTACGCCCCATTACTTTCGCTGGTTGCACTTTGTACATTTGAGCCGCAGGCACACGCCTATCAGCTCTATAACGAAGACGATGGAGCAACCGTCCTCAATGCCGACCTGTCGGCGGCGTATGGCTGGTTCGGCAGCGAGAAGAACTACATTGGCGACCCTGAGAGGGAGCCCGGCAGGATGCAGTGGCAAGAAGGCTTCGCCAAGTACGGTCTCAACGGCACGACCGATAAGATCACTGCCGGCTCGATCTATGGCGGGCTCAGCTGGATCAGTACAGGGTCATTTGGCGATGGGGACGCGGGAGGGCTCACCGTCGGAGATGAAAGAAGAACGGCTCTGGAAGACGCCTACCTGGGCTGGAAGTCAGGTGATCTGATTCCAGCACTGGGCAAGGACGGCGTTGATTTCTCTTTTGGTCGACAGCTCGTTACGGTGGACGGCTTCCTGATCACCGATGACGGGTTCGCCCCCGGGAAGGGCTTCAATCCTATCCCGGGCGTTGCGGATGGCCGGTTCAATCGTGGCGGCGCCTTCTACCTTGGGCCGCGGCTGGCGTTCGCGCATACGGCCGTCTTGAAACTGGGTGGTACGCAGGGCCTTCACAGTAGCCTGATATGGCTGAAATCCGACAACCCCGGGCAGTCGAAGACGGAAGTGGCTGCGGCCACCCTCGACTACACGACGCCCATTGGCTCGATCGGTACGACGTACGTGCACGGCCTCGATGTTGAAGAGCGATTTGCCTTCGGTGATCGGCTTGAGCGCAAGGGCATGAACATCTACAGCATCCGTGGGCAGGGCAATGCCGGGATCGAGAATGCCGACTTTGCGTTCGAGGTGGCACGTCAGGAAAAACGTTCAGGCTCACAGCGGGCGATGTTCTTCGAAGCGGGCTACACCTTTGCCGACACCCAATGGCAACCGACGGTAAGCTATCGATATTCGCGTTATTCCGAAGGTTACGATTTTCTGTTCCAGGGTGGTTTTCGCAAGCGATACCAGGGTGAAGTCGCCGCCAATTACGCAGGTTCTGTGACCTCGAACATGGCGATCAACGACGTGCTCCTCTCAGTCAAGCCGACCGATAAATTGACCCTTAACGCCATGGCCTTCAACTACCACCAGCTCTCCCGTACGCATGAGCAGGACTTCACTGCGCGCGAGGTCGATCTTTTTCTGGATTGGATGGTGACGGATAACGTCACACTCTCGCCGCTGATTGGCTTGTACACGCCCCAGAAGTGGCTCGGGGACGGTGGTCTGCAGAGCGGGAGCGCATCAACCAACCCTTACTTCCAGTTCATCGTGTGGGTGGCTTTTTGAGTCGACGCTCGCGCCGTAACGACGAAGGTTTGTTATCGGTATCTTGATCAGGGGCGCCACCGGCGGTGGCGCATTCCCGATGGGAGATCGCCAGGCAACAGTCGATCGAGGAGGGGCCAGGCTAGGTGGTCTTTTTGCCAACGAAGCCCATCTCGATGGGGGTCTTTATGTAAAATACAGAGATCTCCTCAGCATCCAGCCTCTTCAGCAACTTTTCGGATTCGTCCTCGGTGATAGCCATGCGAATCTCCGTAGGCTGATCCGCGAGTTCGAAAAAGTGCGAAGAGTGCAGTCGACCGGTGTGTCCAAAACCCTCGATAGCTGTAGAGAGCGTCGCACCGCGCAGCCCCATCTCTTTGGCCACATCGACGATCCATTCGCCAAGCATCTTTCCCTGATAACGACGGTTCTGTTGAGTAAAGAAAATCAGGAGAAAACCTTTCATTTTCATCTCCTCATCGCATGCCAATGATATGACAGGACAAAAGCCCGGCAACGCCAGCGGCGATAACAACGAGTGATTTCAGCATGAGGGGATCACCTCGTCAGACCTGGGCCAGACAGGTATCAGGTAAGCACAACAGAATTGAAGACTTCAAGCACCCTGTACGCAAGTGGCGCTACTGGATTTCCCTCCAGTCAGACCCATGAAGGCGTGGACGTCTTGTGCCCACGCCTCATCAAGTCACAGCATGCGGCGCAGGACATCATTTCGAGGGTCGCGGTCGTAAAACCGGTGTTTCAGGGCGCCCACGACATGCAACAGGATCAGTCCGAGCAAGGTGTAGGCCAGTACTTTGTGCAGCCATTGGAAGACGACGAACCAATTGTCATTTTTCGGAAGGAGTTCAGGCAGGTTGACCCCAAAAAAGAACACCCCGTCGCTCATTGTGTAGGTGCTCGACATTGAATACCCCATCAACGGCACGATCACGATAAGCGCATACATGACACGCTGCGTAAACCTCGACAGGAACCTTTCATATTTCGCCAGCGTTTCCAGTGGCTGCGGAAGCCCGGGTGTCCGAAAGCGCAGGGCGATCTGAGTCAGGACAACCAGAAACATCAACACGCCAAAGGATTTGTGCCACGGGTAATAGAGCTCGTACTTGCTCGCCACTTCGTCATTCAGGCCGGTCATATGCCAGCCTGCCCAGAGCAGGCCTGCGATGAGCGCGGCGCGCACCCAGTGCAAGATTCGCAGGGACGTCGGATACCGATCGGTTGTCTGTTGATCTATCGGGTTCATCGCAGTCTCTCCAGTGATTATCAACGGCATCAGGGATGCACTTTTGAACGGTCACCCTCCACGGCACGGAGCCCGGAGGGTGGTTCGGTCAGGACAGGTTTTGTACTCAGGAAGGCAGCAGCACGGTGATGACTTTCTCCTCGGTGTAGGCCACCGCGCCGGCAAACCCGCCTTCACGGCCGATACCGCTGGTCTTCACGCCGCCCCAAGGCAGGTTGGCGTCCAGCGGGCTCCAGCAGTTGATGCCCACGGCACCGGCCTTCACCGCAGCGGCTACCCGATGCGCTCGCACCAGGTCGGTCGTCCAGACCGTGGCCGCCAGGCCGTAGCTGGAGTCGTTGGCCAGTGCGATAGCTTGCTCTTCGCTGTCGAACGTGATCAGTGTGCCGACGGGGCCGAAGATTTCGTCCTGGGCGATCGCCATGGCGTTGTTGGCGTTGGTGAAGATCGTCGGCCGCACAAACCAGCCCCGTTCAGGCGTCGATACACCGCCGGCCAATAGCGAGGCGCCTTGGTCGATCCCCAGTTGGATGTATCGGTTAACGCGATCGAATTGCGCTTTCTTGGCCACCGGTCCCATCTGCACGCCGGGTTGGCGAGGGTCGCCCACATTGACTGACTGCGCCGCATCGGCAAGCGCGGCGCCAAAGCGATCGGCGATGCTGCGGTGGACCAGGATGCGCGAACCGGCGGCACAGACCTGGCCCTGGTTGGCGAACAGACCGAGTGCACACCCGCGCAGCGCATCGTCGAATGAGGCGTCGTCGAAAACAATCTGCGGGCTCTTGCCACCCAGCTCCAATGCCACGCGCTTGAATAGCACGCCGGCGGTGCGCTGGATTTCGCGCCCGGCCTCGGGACTGCCGGTAAAGCTGATCTTGGCAACATGCGGGTGTTCGCACAAGGCGCGACCCACCTCATTGCCGTAGCCGGTGACCACGTTGATCACACCGTCCGGGAAGCCCGCTTCCTGAGCCAGTGCTGCCAGGTGCAGCGCAGACTGCGGCGTCTCTTCCGAAGGCTTGATGACCACGGTACAGCCTGCCGCCAGCAACGCGGCAAGCTTCCAGACGGTGATCATCAGCGGCGAATTCCAGGGAACGATGGCGCCGACCACACCCACGGGCTCGCGTACCGTGTACGAAAGGGTCTTGGTGCCGAAGTAGCCGCCGGTGGGAATGGTGCGACCTTCCAGCTGGTTGGCCCAACCGGCAGCGGCGCGCAGATTGGCGATTGCATTGGGTAAGTCCATCCGGCGCGGCTCGATGGGTGAGCGGCCGATGGCGTTGGCGTCCAGATCGGCGAGCAATTCGCTGTCGCGTTCAACCAGATCAGCGAGTTTCGATAGCAGTCGGCTGCGCTGGGCGCCGTCGAGCTGGCTCCAGGCGCCACCCTCAAGTTGACGGTGCGCGGCCGCCACGGCGCGGTCCACGTCCTCAACTGTGCCCCGTGCGGAGCTGCCGTACACCTGTTCTGTCACGGGGTTGACGAGGTCGATGCGACGACCGTCGGAGGCTTCGAAGGACGCGCCTTCGATGAAGTGATTCAAGTGCTCAGTCATTTTGCGGTCCATAAGTGATGTGCAGTGGTCGGGTCATGCCTCAAGGGAAGCCAGGGCGTCGCCGAAGATGTCCAGTGCCTTGAAGAACAGCGAGCGTGAGATCGTCAGCGACGGCATGACTCGCATCACGTTGCTGTAGCGACCGCAGGGAATCATCAGCACACCGTGGTTCAGCAAGTAGCCCATGAGCTGGCCGATTTTTTCGGGCGCCAGGGGGGCCTTGGTGACGGGGTCTTCGACCAGCTCGATACCGATCATCAGGCCGCGGCCGCGGACTTCAGCGACAAACCGGCTGTTGAAGCCACGGATATATTCCTGCGCGTCCAGTCCCAGCGTATGAGCGCGGTTGAGCAGATCGAGCTCCGGGTCCTGCAGGATGCTGATGTTGGTCAGCGCCACCGCCGCAGACAACGAGTTGGCGGCGAAGGTATTGGGCATCGATCCGTCAGGAATCGCCGCCGCCAGGTCTGAACGCATGATCAGGCCCGCCATTGGCAGGTCGCTGCCGATGCCCTTGCCGAACGTGAGCATGTCTGGCTTGACGCCTGAGTGCTCGACCGCCCACATCTTGCCGGTGCGCCCTGCGCCCGATTGCACTTCATCGACGATCAGCAACGTGCCACTGCGGTCGCATGCCTTGCGCAACAGCTGCAGGAATTCTGGTGAAGGCGGCACGTAGCCGCCTTCGCCCTGCACCGGTTCCACAATCACGGCAGCCACGTCATCGGCGGCGGTGTAGGGGGTGTTCAACAGATAGTCCACGTATTCGCCGGCGATCTGCTCGGCGCTTTTGTGAGTGGTGTCGAAAGGGAAACGGTAGGCATAAGGGTAGGGGGCGTGAATCACCCCGCCCATTTGGGCTCCGTATCCCTTGCGGTAGGCCGTACCTGTCGTCAGGGATCCCGAGGCGTTCCATACGCCGTGGTAGCCTCCATGAAAAGCGATGATCTGGTGCCGCCCGGTAATGCGCTTGGCGAACTTGATGGCGGCCTCCAGCGCATCGCTGCCGCTTTGCGTGAAGAAGGTGATGCAGTCGCCACGCAAGCCATCGGGCGCGATCTCGGAGAGCTTGGCCGCCAGTTCAGTGCGCCGGGTGCTGTTGACTTCCAGGGCATGCATCAGTACTTCGGACTGTTCGCGGATCGCCTGCACCACCTTTGGGTGGCAGCGGCCTACGCTGCTGACGCCCACGCCGGCGGACAGGTCGATGTAAGTGTTGCCATCCGGGTCCTTGAAGGTAGCGCCGAAGGCACGGTCCATCGCCACAGGCATGCGTCCGCCGCCGCGCGCCATCGACTCGGTACGCGCCGACAGCGCCAGGGCCTCGCTGGTTTTGGGGCCGGGAAGTGCGGTGGAGGTAATCCGCGGGGCATCCGCGAAGTGGAGGGATTCAAGTTTGGCTTCACTCATGACGTTCTCACTGGATGTCGATTTAAGTGTGCCGATCATCTCCGTGGCGTGCCTGTGGCCGGTAGCCCGAATTGGCACATGAGTGGACCGCCCTGAGCGCACTGTCCAGTGAATTTAAAATCTCATAAATAAATGTGCATAATTCTCACCATGTGCGAATATCGCATAGGAAGGCGATCTAAAAACAAGAATAATGGCAGAGGCTTTCGACATCATGAAAAATCAGACTATCAGCCATTTCAAAGACGTCCATGTCCATGCGGCCACCGTCCAGGAGTGGAACCAGGACTACAGTCAGCTAACGGCAGGCTCGACTGAGAGTTCGCTGATGCAGTTGTCGACAGCGGGTGTCCACGTCTTTCTCGAGCAGATCAACCAGCGTGTCGTGCAGCACGGCGTGGCTCCACGAGGCAAGATGTGCTTTGCCGTGCCGATCACCACCCCGGGTTCGATTCGGATGCAAGGGCGAGAGGCGGACGATAGCAGCCTGTTTTTTCTTCAAGGTGGCGAGGAGTTCATGTTCCATATGCCGATAGGCATGGAGCTGCTGTCGATCACCTTTGAACGTGAATTGTTCGAGCAGGCGTTAGCGCAAACGGCTTCGGCGAAGGAGGTCAGCCAGTTGCTGCGTCAGCCGGTGATCAGGGTTTCCGCGCCGCGCTTTGCAGACGCGCGTCGCCGATTGCTGGCGATGTTCTCCCAGGCCCTGGTGTACGAAGAGCTCGACAGCGCGCGAGATCGGGAGCGGGAGCTGGCGCTTGAGCAGGCAATGCTCGGTGAGCTACTGCAACTCATGACCGACCCGGCCTGCGACAAGCAACAGCGCACCACAAGCTCCACGCGCAGCTTCATTGTCGAGAAATGCCACCGTCTTGCGACCTCAGAGATGATCGACGTGCCCAGCGTGATCGAGCTGTGCCAGCGACTCCAGGTCAGTCGTCGTACCGTGCAGAACAGCTTTCGCGCGGTTGCCGAGACGACGCCACTCAATTACTTGCGCTCCGTCAGGCTCAACGGTGTACGCCGAACCTTGATGTCCACCCGCGCCTCGCAACTCTCGATCGGCGATGCCGCTGCCCAATGGGGCTTCTTTCACCTCAGTCATTTTGCGGCGGAGTACCAGGAGCTGTTCGCAGAGTTGCCGTCCCATACCCCCCGCGCGGCCATCACCGCCTGCGCTCGTGCCTGAACACTCGCCCTCGGCACTGCGCGGCGGGGCGACTGTCGGCTCCACAAGGATGTAGAAAAGATGAATAGCCTTCGCCGCCTGCTCATGGTCTTCGACCTGTTCCGCCCGGAACAGCCGATCATTGATGTAGACATCATTTGCCGGGAGCTCGGCTACACATCCGCCACCGCCTATCGTTATTTGCGCGAACTCGGCGACGCGGGCTTTTTGAAGCGATTGCCGCGCGGTTACGCGCTCGGCCCGCGAATCGTCACGCTGGAGCATCTGATGACGAACTACGATCCGTTGTTGGCCTGCAGCCGGGACCTGGTCGACAACCTGGTCGTCGACACCGGCCTGGACGCGCTGGTCAGCGAGTGGCATGGCGATTCCGTGGTCAACGTGCTGATCCATCGTGGCTCCGATGCTGGACCGGTCGGTAGCGGCAGGGGACGGTCGATCGATCTTTTTCACAGTGCGACCTCCCGCGTCGTACTGGCTTATTTGCTACCGCGCCAAATCCGACGTGTTTACGACGCGCACGTGAACCCATCCCAATTGCAGCATCTGGAACTGGAGTGGAAGCCGTTCATCAAGAGCCTGCTTGCCATCCGCAAACAGGGTTACTGCATCAGCGAAAGTGAGCTGTACCCGGGACGCAGTGGCGTCGCGGCGCCGATTTTCGACGAAAAGCAGCGAGTCCTCGGGAGTATGACCTTGGTGGGGCGCAGTGAACGGTTCGGCGCGTTTCAGCAAGGCTATCTGTGCGACCTGGTGACCGGAGCGGCGTCGGAATTGACGGCGCGTCTCGCTTCGCAGTGAGGTCTGGGAGGATGTCAGGTGATGGCGTAACAGGTTACCGATTTGGGATACCGGAGCGTTCACGGTGAGGCATAGGATCGAATCCAGCGTGCGACATATATCGGTGACGGTGAACGGCTGTCTGCACCGATCCTACAGCGACTGCCTCATACAATAAGGTCAAAAACATGAGTGTATCTATCCCGATCAACAGTTCGACGGAGTTGAAACGTGGTGCCTTGGGAATCGGCTTCATCATCTTTTTCGTGGTGTCGGCGGCGAGCCCGTTAAGTGTCATCGCCGGTGGCTTCCCGATTGGCATCATGCTGGGCAATGGCGCCGGCACTCCTGCGTTGCTGATCCTGGCGTTGCTGGTATTACTGGCGTTTTCAGTGGGCTACACCACCATGTCCCGGCACCTGACCAATGCCGGCGGCTTTTATGCATTCACCTCCCGGGGGCTGGGTGGCCTGGCAGGCGGGGCGGCCGGGGTGTTGGCGATGTTCGCCTATAACATTCTTCAAGTCGGGCTGTATGGCATGTTCGGCGGGGTCGTCAGCGGCACCATGGAAAGCATGTTCGGCCTGGTGATGCCGTGGTGGTCTTACTCATTGATGGCGATGGCAAGCATCGCGATTCTGGGTTATCGCAAGATTGACCTGTCGGCACGGGTACTGTCGGTGATGGTGATTGCCGAGTACCTGGCGATCCTGATCCTGGATTTTGCCATCCTCAAATCCGGCGGCGACAGTGGCATCAATCTTGATTCTTTTGATCGCAGCCATGTATTCAGCGGCACACCGTCAATCGGCTTGCTGTTCTGCTTCGCGGCATTTATCGGCTTTGAGGCCACGACTATTTACGGCGAAGAGGCCAAGAATCCGCAACGAACCATCCCGATTGCCACCTACTGCTCGGTGTTGCTGATCGGTGGTTTCTACGCGCTATCTGTATGGTCGATGGTGGTGGGTGTGGGCGCGGACAAAATCGTGCCCACGCTTCAGGCCTTGCAGGACCCGACGACGTTTATTTCTGGCATGTCCGACCACTTTGTCGGCCCCTATCTGACGCAGATTATCCGCGTGCTATTCATGGTCAGTATCTATGCCGGCCTGCTGGCCTTTCATAACGCCGCGGCCCGCTACTTCTACGCCATTGGGCGTGACGGCCTGTTGCCGCACCGCTTGGGTACGACCCATCGGGTTCACCAAAGTCCCCATATGGGCTCGGCGTTGCAGAGCCTTATCTCTGCAGTGGTTGTGCTGGTGTTCGCCGCGATGGATGCCGATCCGATCCTGCAGCTGTTTGCCTGGCTGTCCAACTTGGCCACGCTTTGTGTGATTTTGCTGATGGCGCTGACTTCCGCTGCGGTGTTGTTCTTTTTTCGACGTCATCCCGAACTCAAGGTGGGAATCTTGCGTGGGCGGATTTTCCCCGGTTTCTCTTGTGTGGCCCTGTTGGCGGTCCTGGTCCTCGCGGTGGTGCATTTCGATGTGTTGACGGGCGCCAGCAAGGCCTTGTCGTACGGTCTCTGCGCCATCATTCCCGCGGCCCTGCTGGGTGGCGTGTTTCTGGCGGCTCGACTTCGCAAGGCGTCGCCGGAGCGCTATCGGGCATTGGGTAGCCATAAGCTTTGAGGCTCCATGCGGAACCGTTCAACTGAAACCGCGCTTTGATTATCAAGGACGGTCAGAGATCGCCCGCGGTTGCGCTTGTCTGCTCCGAAGGACCAGCAGCGATGCGATCAACAGCAGGACTGCCGACGCTGCCAGCACGGCAACAAAGCCTGCATCGAACGCCGCACGGGCGAATGCGGTCAGCATCGCGCGGCCTTCGGGTGACAACGTCTCGGCGACGGCCAGCGCGTCGTCGAGACTCTCGAATGCCGTGGGGTTTCGAGTCAGCCAGGACGGAATCATCATACCCGCCGAATACGCATAAATTGCCGATAACAGGCTGCCCGCAAGGGTCACACCCACAGCACCGCCGAGTTCAAAGGACACTTCCTCGATGGAAGCGGCCATGCCGGCTTGATCGGCGGGCACGCTGAGCATGATGGTGCTGGACGACGCGGTCAGGGCCGCGCCAATCGTCAGGCCCAACAGCGCAAGGCTGGCGATCTGCAGGTACACCGCCGCGTTGTACAGCAACAGATAGGTCAGCATCGCGACTGACGAAAGCAGCAACGTCCAGAACAGCATCCGCTGGTTTCCCAGTCGCGGCAGGTAGTAACCGGCAAGCGGCCCGGCGATAAAGGAACCCAGTGGCAGCGGGAGGATGAACAGTGCTGCCTCCAGCGGTGACATGCCGAGTACCAGTTGCAGGCGTTGGCTGAACACCAGTTCCATGCCGATCAACGCAGCGGCCGACACGACCGCTGAAATGACGGCATTTTTAAAGCCAGGTGTTATGAACAACGCTAGATCGAGCATCGGCTGTGCGGCACGGCGTTGGCGCCGAATGAACAGCGTCAGGAATAGCGCACCCAGGACGGCAGCCACCAGCATGCCGTCGAAGGAGGGCGCCCGTTTACCGAGTTCCTTGACGGCATACGCCAGGCTGATCAACCCGATCATGACTTGCAGCGAGCCCAACCAATCCCAACGTTTTTGCGCATCCCTCGGGTGATTCGGGATCAGCACCGCGCCGAGGACCAACGCTACCAGCACAATGGGCACGTTGATCAGAAACACCGACCCCCACCAGAAATGCTCCAGCAACAGGCCGCCCACCACCGGGCCGAACGCGGCACCCCCTGAGGCAACCGATGCCCAGATACCGAACGCCATGGCCTGTTCGCGCTCGTCGGTAAACGTCACCCGCACGATGGCCAGCGTAGCCGGCATCATCATCGCCGCGCCGACGGCCAGAAAGCCGCGGGCACCGATCAATACACTGGCAGATGGCGAGAAGGCCGCGATCAACGAGAACAGGCCAAACACACCCAGCCCGCCGATAAACAGGCGTTTGTGCCCGAGCCGGTCACCGAGTGTGCCCATGCCCAGCAGCAACCCGGCAGCGATCAATGCATAGATGTTGATGATCCAGAGCTTTTGCGAGGACGAGGCATTGAGCTCACGGGTCAGTGTCGGAAGCGCTGTGTACAACACCGTCATATCAATGACGATCAGCAGTAATGCGCTGGAAATAATGGCCAGGATCAGCCAGCGTCGCGGGGGATTCATGGGTGGGGCTCGATAGTGGTTGGCAGGGCGCCGGCAACTGCAATCCATTCAGGATTTCAGCACCGGCAGGCAGTTCTCAGATAGCCGGCCGTGCCTGATCACACACGGAAGTGACCTACAAGCTGCTGTTGAAGGTTGGCCATTTCATGGAGTGAGTCACTGGCCCTTGAGGCATCGCTCATCCGCTTGGTCAGTGTTTCGCTGATGCCGCGAATGTCACTGACCCGATGGCTGATATCTTCCACGACCGAGCTTTGCTCCAGGGCCGCGCTCGCAATCTGCTGGTTCATCTGTTCGATCACATCCACGGCCTGGGAAATATTCTCCAGCGCCGTACGGGTCTGTTGCACCTGAATCACGCTGCTGCTGGCTTGCTCGCGGCTCAGTTGGGTGCTGTGCACCACCTCCTGACTCAAGTGCTGCAGCATCTCTATTACCGTGCGGACCTGTTCGACCGAACTCTGGGTGTTGCTGGCCAGGTGCCTGACTTCATCGGCCACCACCGCGAAGCCGCGCCCCTGTTCGCCCGCTCTGGCCGCTTCGATGGCAGCATTCAATGCCAACAAGTTGGTTTGCTGCGCGATGGTGCTGATGACGTCCAGCACCTGGCCGATCTGGTTGCTGCTATCGGCGAGGGCATGCACTTGCTTGAGGGTGGTGTCCAGACGCTGATCGAGACTTTCGATGCTGCGCTCGGTGGTGGAGAACACTGCTTGACCTGATCGACTCGCGCTTTCGGCGGCTGTCGCGGCGTCGGCGGCACCGTGGGAGTGACGCGCCACTTCCTGGGCACTGGCGCTCATTTCGTGTAGCGCGGTCGCGGCCAACTCCACTTCGCGGTACTGGCGCTGCATCCCCGCGCTGACTTCCCGGGCAATGCCCGACGAAGTATTGGCGCTGTTGCGGGTGTCCAGGGAGGCGGCTTGAATGTCGCGAATAATCGGCTGCAACTTGTCCAGAAAACGGTTGAACCCATTGGCCAATTGGCCCAATTCATCGTGTCGCCCCACGGGCAGGCGTTGGGTGAGGTCACCATCGCCTTCAACGATGGCATCGAGCAAACCCGCTACCTTCAGCAGCGGGCGTGTCACCCCGTAGGCGGCCAACCAGATCAGCAACATGCCCAGGCTGCTCGCCAGTACACCCAGGCCAAGGTTGAGCCAGTTGGCTTCGCGCCTTTTGTCGTCCAGTTCGCTTTGCATTTGCTGGGCGGGTGCCTGTACCAGGGCTTGCGGAACCTTGATCTCCAGTTGCCAGAGTGGATTGCCGGCCACGGTTTGCAGGGCCTGGTGTATATCGAGGGTGTTTCCCGAGACATCGCCGCTGCGTCCTGCCACCTGGCCGGCGGCCGACACAATGGCGACTTCGCTGTTGCCTTGATACAGGTCCTGGCCAAGGTCGGCAGCCAGCTTTTGCAGCGTGTCGAGTCCAATGTCCATGCCGACCACGCCGAGGATCTTGCCGTTGGTGATCAGAGGGATGGAAACGCTGCTCATCAGGACTTTTTTTCCTTCCACCTCGCTGGTGTAGGGCTCCACCACGCACGTGCGCCTTTGCGCTTGAGGGCAGGTGTACCAGACGTTTGTCGGTTCACTGCCGGGTGGCGCAGTGTCGGTGAAGATTTGCGCCTCGGTGAGCACGTCCTGGACCAATTGTCCCGGCTGGCTCTGTGACCAATACAGCGCAAAACGGCCTTTTTCGTTGCCCGCCAGTGCGCGTTGCCCGACGAAATCGGCGTCTGCGCCCGCCAACACGTCAGGCAAAAGGATGACGTACAAACCGAGCACTTTTTCGCGTTTGAGCAGTGTCTGACGGGTCACGCTGACCAGCGCTTCGCGCAATTGTCCAGCAGTGAGGCGCCCATTGAGCGTTTGATCGCGCAGTTGCAGAACCTGTTGTGCGAACCCTTCGCCATACAACGCCGTTTCGTTGAAAAAGCGTTCGACCTGTTGGCCATGGGCAGCGGCCTGGGCTTGCAAACGCTCCACGGCGGCTTGCCCGAGCAGCTGACTGCTCTGCTTCTTCAGAAATTGTGCGCTTTGTTGATTCTGGTACACCGAGGCACCTACCAGCGCGCCGACGACAGCCAGCAGGCACAGTCCGCTCAGGAGTGTGATCCGCCATTGAATGGTTAGGTGAGCTAAACGCATGACTGAGGTTTCCTGCAGAGGGCTTTGGCTGCGATGGGCTGAGGTCCAGGCCCTCGCTTTTTATTATCGGTGCCGGCATCTGGGTATAGAGCGGGTGACGCTAGCATGCGGGGAGGGGCGGCCAAGCGGTTATCCCGAATCGGCAAGGACTGTCGGATCGCCGGTGCCGCATCGACCGGTTTTGGGGCGGAGCCTCGGATGCTACCGATTTGGGATAGCGAGCGGTTCAGGGGCGGGCATAGGATCGAATTCAGCGCGCAACTAAAACAAAACGCTAATCGGTGCCGATGGAATTCGATCGGGCCACCCCAACA
>Ga0157371_10000218_pt1 | contig 83919 bp, 76 predicted proteins | sample C45metaG_FD_113462 | JGI IMG/M metagenome (GOLD analysis project Ga0157371, IMG submission 113462) | Corn rhizosphere microbial communities from Kellogg Biological Station, Michigan, USA - C4-5 metaG | ecosystem: Host-associated > Plants > Roots > Rhizosphere > Soil | place: USA: Michigan...
AAAATCTTTATACGCTGATTTAAAATTCCGTTGTTTGTTTAAAATGGTAGTCCAACTCAAACCCGCCTGGTTTATCTCCAAAACAAATCTTTCAAAGAGTTCGTTGTCATCTTCTATCGGAAAACCATAAAAGTTATCGTGATAGATACGATGCACATTGTTTTTATCCATTGAAATTATCGCTTCGCAATAGGATTTAGGTTTCTCCATTCAATTTGTTTTTTTAAAAGATTGAAATTAAATAAAAATCGCAGAGAGGTGATTATCTTTATTTTGCAAGAGCCGATAAACAGATATTTTTTTTCAATTTTTATTTGCATTTTATGGACTTCAATTTTGATTCAACCGAAGAATATGTTCTTGAAGATGAACGCGCATTGCTTCGTCCCCTGAAAGAAGACGATTATGGAAATCTTTTAGCTTTCGCCATGAATGAACCCAATCTGTGGAAATATTCCTTGCTAACAGCTGCAAGTGAAGATGATTTAAAAAGCTATTTGAATATTGCTTTAGAATCAAAAGCTACAGGGAAAGAATATCCGTTTATTGTTTTCGACAAACTAAAAAATCAATACGCGGGAAGTACAAGATTTTATGACATCAACCTGCCATTCAAAACCTTACAGCTCGGTTACACATGGTACGGAAAAGAGTTTCATGGGACCGGCTTGAATAAACATAGCAAATTTCTTTTGCTGTCTTTTGCCTTTGAAAAGATGGGAATGGAAAGAGTAGAGTTTCGCGCAGATAATAATAACCAAAGAAGCATTGCAGCTATGAAATCCATCGGTTGTAAAGTAGAAGGCGTTTTGAGAAATCATATGCCGACGAGAGATGCTGAAGTAAGAAGAGACAGTATCATCTTAAGCATTTTGAAAGACGAATGGTTTGGCGCCGTGAAAGAAAGAATTCGCCAACAGTTCAAATAAATTGATTATAAATGTACCTGGTCCAATGAAAAGAGAACTGACTTGCTGGTACAGTCCTTCAGTGAACAAAGATATGCCCATTGCTGTTTATGGATATTACGGTTTTGCGCTTTTGCTGATACCTACTGCGGCAGCCGACTACCTGGAATATGAGCGTTTTCAATTGATTGATTCTATTGCTCCATTTATTGAATCAGGAAAAGTAAAAGTTTTTTCTATCAACAGCCTGAACAATGAAAGCTGGATGAACAACCAAATGTTACCGGAACATAAAGCAATCCGCCACAACCAGTTTAATCATTATGTTTTCGATGAAGTAATTCCTTTTATAAAAAACAGCACTTCAGCGGAAACTCCAATCATTACTTGCGGAGCGAGTTTTGGTGCGTTACATAGTATGAATTTATTTTTAAAAAGACCCGATTTGATAAACGGTGTTATTGCAATGAGCGGTGTTTATGATCTTCATGAATACACAAAAGGATTTAATGATGAACAGGTTTATTACAATTCACCAATGAATTACATCCCTAATCTTATTGATCCCTGGTATCTTCATAACATCCGCAAGAGCAATCATATTCACATTTTATCAGGAACCGGCGAGTTTGAAGATCCGCAGGCAGCCAGAAATTTTGCAGGCGTTTTATATAACAAAGGAATAAATTATGAATTGGATATTTGGGGAAGCGATATGAGGCACGATTGGCCTACCTGGCGCAACATGCTTCCGTATTATCTTAAATCAAGATTTTAAAGTCATTTTTATACCAATAAAAGCTTAACCAGCCCTTTACAAACACAGCCTGAAATACTGTAGGGTAATCATTATTTTTGCCGGATGGAAAAAAAGTTATTTCTATTGGATGCAATGGCATTGATCTATCGCGCTTACTATGCTTTAATTCGTAGCCCGATAATTACTACGAAAGGGAAAAACACGAATGCACAATATGGTTTCACCAACACTTTATTTGATCTTATCAGCAGGGAAAATCCTACACATCTTGCGGTAGCTTTTGATACATACGCGCCAACGGAAAGGCATACAGATTTTTCTGCTTATAAAGCCCAACGGCAGGATGCGCCCGAAGATCTGTTGGCGGCGATTCCTGATATAAAAAGAATTATTGAAGGATTTAATTTGCCGGTAGTGGAGTGTGACGGTTATGAAGCTGATGACATTATTGGAGCCCTTGCGCAACAGGCGGAAAAAGAAGGCTATGAAGTTTTTATGGTTACGCCGGATAAGGATTTCGGGCAATTGGTTACTAACAATATCAAGATATACAAGCCCGGATACCAGGGCGGCAAAGTGGAAATAATGGGTGAAAAAGAGGTTTGTGAAAAATGGGGAATAAAAAATGTGAACCAGGTAATTGATATTCTTGGCCTGATGGGTGATGCCAGCGATAATATTCCCGGCATTGCAGGTGTTGGCGAAAAAACGGCCGCGAAATTACTGTCACAATATGAAACACTCGAAAATGTTTTGGCTGACGCGGATAATATAAAAGGCGCTTTGGGAGAAAAGATAAGAGCCGGAAAAGAAATGGCGATTCTCAGTAAAAAACTGGCAACGATCATTACCGAAGTTCCGTGCCAGTTTCATGAGGAAGATTTCAGGATAAAAGCATACGACACAGATGCTTTGAGAGAAATTTTTTCAGAGCTTGAATTCAAAGGTTTGGGTAGAAGAATCCTGGGAGATGAATACAACGTGTTTGTGATTGAAAAGCAGGTTATTCAAACCGACCTGTTTGGAAACGCTATGGAAACAACACCGGAAGTTAAAGAAGAAAAACCTGAAAAAGAAAAGCCTGGCCTTCTTGCAGAAAAAAATATTTCCAATACTGTTCACAATTATCAGCTTATTGAAGGAGATGACGCTGTCAGGGATCTGGTAGACAAACTTTTAGGACAAAAAGAAATTTCATTTGATATTGAAACAACAAGTGTTGATGCAAACGAAGCAGATCTTGTAGGACTTAGTTTTTGTTTTAAGGCTGCAGAAGGTTATTACGTTCCATGTCCTGATGACGAAGAACAAGTGGTCAGGTTGTTGAAAGAATTTGAACGGGTGTTCAGTGATCCATCAAAAATATGGATCGGGCAAAACATAAAATATGATTTATTGGTTTTGAAATGGTATGGTGTTGAATTCAAAGGAAGTTTATTTGACACGATGTTGGCACATTATGTAATTGAAAGTGAAGGCCGACGGAATATGGATCTTTTAAGTGCTCAATATCTTGGCTATGTTCCCATTTCCATTGACGAGTTGATTGGGAAAAAAGGCAAGAACCAGGGAAATATGCGGGAAGTGGAAATTGAAAAAGCAAAAGAATATGCAGTGGAAGATGCCGATATTACTTTGCAGCTAAAACACGTTTTTACTCCAGTTCTTAAAGACAAAGAAGTTGATAAGGTTTTTGAGCAGGTAGAATCTCCATTGATAAAAGTGTTACTGGATATGGAGTATGAGGGAGTTAACGTGGATGTTGAATTTTTAAATCTTTATTCCAAAGAACTGGAAAGCGAAGCCAAGCGTTGTGAGGAAAGCGTGTATGAACAGGCGGGAATTAAATTCAATCTCGCTTCTCCGAAACAATTAGGCGAAGTGTTGTTTGAAAAAATGCGGTTAGGTGAAAAGGTCAAAAAAACAAAAGGTGGCCAATATTCAACCGGCGAGGATGTACTTCTTAAGTTAGCAAAAGACAATCCTATCGTTGAAAATATTTTGAGCTTCAGGGAGCTTACGAAATTAAAATCAACCTATGTTGACGCGCTCCCGCAACTTATAAATAAAAAATCGTGCAGAGTTCATACGTGTTATGGACAGGCAATTGCGGTGACAGGAAGACTTAGCAGCAATAATCCCAATCTCCAAAATATTCCTGTGAGAACTGAAAGAGGACGTGAAATAAGAAAAGCGTTTATCCCACGAAGCAGCGATCACCTTATTATTTCTGCAGATTATTCACAAATTGAATTACGTATTGTTGCAGCGATAAGCGGTGATCCAGCCATGTCCGATGCTTTCCGCCAGCAAAAGGATATCCATACTGCAACCGCGGCAAAAGTGTTTAATGTAGAAGAAGATGACGTAACAAAAGAAATGCGGTATAAAGCCAAAAGTGTAAACTTTGGAATTATCTACGGTCAAGGCGCTTTTGGTCTTTCACAAAATTTAGATATCAGTCGCACGGAAGCAAAAGAAATTATTGACAATTACAAGAAGCAGTTTTCCCATATTGAAAAATATATGGAAGAAATGAAACAGTTTTGTAAGACTAACGGTTATGTACAAACGCTGATGGGAAGAAAACGCTGGCTGAAAGATATCAATTCTTCCAACTTCACAGTGCGGGGTTATGCAGAGCGAAATGCGATCAATTCACCGATTCAGGGAACCGCCGCTGATATGATTAAACTGGCAATGATCAACATTCACAAAGAATTTCAGAAACATAAATTCAAATCAAAAATGATCATGCAGGTGCATGACGAATTGGTTTTTGATGCTCACAAATCTGAAGTTGAAATTATTAAACCGATTATAATTGAAGGAATGAAGAATGCGCTTCCCTTACCGAACAAAGTTCCTGTTGAAGCCGAAATTGGAGTTGGTGAAAACTGGCTTGAAGCACATTGATCTTCTTGAGCACACACTCTTCATTCCGCATTTATTTTCATTCACGTATTTTTATAAAAAAAAGTTTTTGAACCAGACAATTTTTGCAAAAGATCTTACTAAAAAATACGGTAAACGTACGGTAAATAATAAAGTTTCATTCCAGGTGAGCCAGGGAGAAATTGTTGGTTTACTCGGTCCGAACGGTGCAGGAAAAACCACTTCCTTTTACCAGGTTGTTGGATTGGTAAAGCCTGATGATGGTAATGTATATTTGAATGAGCTCGATATTACCAAGCTTCCGATGTTCAAGAGAGCACAAATGGGTTTGGGCTATTTACCGCAGGAAGCAAGTGTTTTCAGAAAGCTTACCGTGGAAGATAATATTGCTGCTGTGCTGGAAATGACCAAACTTTCTAAAGCAGAACAAAAAGAAAAACTGGAAACGCTTATTGGAGAGTTTAACCTTGAGCATGTACGTAAAAGTAACGGTGATGTTTTAAGTGGGGGCGAAAGAAGAAGAACAGAAATCGCGCGGGCACTTGCGGTTGATCCAAAGTTCATTTTGCTTGATGAACCCTTTGCGGGTATTGATCCAATCGCCGTGGAAGATATTCAATCGATTGTTACCAAACTCAGGTATAAAAATATTGGTATTTTAATAACAGATCACAATGTAAATGAAACTCTTTCTATTTGTGACCGGGCTTACCTGCTTATTGAAGGAAAGATTTTTATTGAAGGTTCTGCTGAGGAATTGGCAAAAGATGAACAGGTACGCAGGTTGTATCTTGGTAGAAATTTTGAACTGAAAAGAAAAGATTATTTACATTCAGATGTTTTTAAATGATCAATTGCCCAATCAATAATTAACCATAAATCAGAAACTTGAAACTCCTGAGTCCTGTCATATCACACTTAGCAAGGATGAGGTTGTGGGGTGTTCAAAATTGGATCAGTTATCCTTTGTCGGCACAACGAAATGTTTTGCAACATTTGGTAACCCAGGCGCAATACACTGAGTTCGGCAGAAAGTACCATTTCTCACGAATGTTTACTGTGAAGGACTTTAAGAATCGTGTTCCCATTCATGAGTATGACGACCTGAAACCATACATTAAACGGATGATGGAAGGAGAACAAAATATTTTATGGAATACACCTATAAACTGGTTTGCCAAAAGCAGTGGCACCACTTCTGATAGAAGCAAATTCATTCCTATAAGTGATGAAAGTTTGAAAGACATTCATTTCAAGGGTTCTAAAGATGTTGTATCGAATTATTACAAAAATTTTCCTGACAGTGATTTGCTAACCGGCAAAAGCCTTGTTGTGGGCGGAAGTCACCAGGTTTATAATCTTGATGAAGATATCCAGTACGGTGATTTGAGCGCAGTACTGATGCAAAACACACCGTTTTGGGGCCATTGGATAAGAACACCCGAATTAAGAATTGCTTTACTTGATGAATGGGAAAGTAAAATAGAGCAACTGGCAAAAAACACTGTTAATGAAAATGTAACTTCTCTTGCCGGCGTGCCCACATGGACGATTATTTTAATAAAACGTCTGCTTGAAATTTCAGGAAAAAAGACTTTGAAGGAAGTGTGGCCAAATCTTGAATTGTACATGCATGGAGGAGTTTCGTTTACGCCTTACCGTGAGCAGATAAACAAACTAATAGGCTCGCCGATAAATTATCTGGAAATATATAATGCAAGTGAGGGTTTTTTTGCTGCCCAGAATATGCCCGATGATGAAGGTCTTTTGCTTTATACAGACCATGGAATTTTTTATGAATTTCTTGCTGTAGAAGAATATGGAAAACATCGTGCAAAAACGGTAGGTCTGAAAGAAGTTGAATTAAATAAGAATTATGCACTGGTAATTACTACAAATGGTGGCTTATGGCGTTATTTAGTTGGCGATACGATTCAATTTACTTCGCTGAAACCTTTTAAAATAAAAGTAACCGGTAGGTTGAAGCATTACATGAATGCATTTGGTGAAGAAGTAATAATTGACAATGCAGATAAAGCTATTGCGATTGCTTCAGCTAATACAAATTCGATAGTGAAAGATTACACTGCAGCGCCTGTTTTTTTTACTGAACAAAATAATGGAGCACATCAATGGTTAATCGAATTTGAAACACCACCTGAAGATATTAAACGATTTACCTTTGAACTGGATGAAGCGTTAAAATCGGTCAACAGCGATTATGAAGCCAAACGATATAAAAATATTGCTTTGCGTTTACCGCTTGTGTATTCTTTGCAAAAAGACACTTTCAATAAATGGCTTAAGAGTAAGGGCAAATTGGGCGGTCAGCATAAAGTGCCAAGACTAAATAATGAAAGAAAAATGATTGAGGAAATCTTATTAATCGCTGAAACAAAGGAATGGTAAACCGGTTTATTTATTTTTTTACTTTCCATGCTTTGTTTTCAGAGCTACCTCACATGCATAGATTTAATTTACACATTGTTCATCTTATAAAATAAAAAATAGAGAAACTTATGAAGAAAATAATTCCTGTTGCGTTTATGATCATCGCTTTCAGCTTCAATGCAACAGCCCAGGAGAAACCGGCCAATGACAAACAGAACAGCGAGAAGAACCCGATGGTTGTTGTTGATTCTTCTGTTACAACCAAAAATACTATCACGATTAAAGGACAAACGGTTCCCTATACCGCAAAGACAGGTACGTTGCCTGTTTGGGACGAAAATGGTAAACCGATCGCTTCGGTCTTTTACACGTATTATGAAAGAAGCGACGTAAAAGACCGTGCTTCAAGACCGCTGGTAATTTCATTTAATGGAGGTCCGGGGACACCTTCTGTTTGGATGGAAATTGGATATACCGGCCCACGGATTTTAGATGTAGATGATGAAGGTTTTCCTGTTGAGCCCTACGGTTTGCATGATAATGCCAATTCAATTTTAGACGTTGCTGATATTGTTTATGTTGATCCTGTAAATACCGGTTATTCAAGGAGGACAAATGAAGATGTGCCCGGGAATAAATTTTTCGGGGTAAACGAGGACATAAAATACCTGGCTCAATGGATCAATACTTTTGTTACTCGCAATGATCGCTGGGCTTCTCCAAAGTTTTTGATTGGTGAAAGCTATGGAACAACAAGGGTCTCAGGACTTGCTTTAGAGCTACAAAATGCTCAGTGGATGTATTTGGATGGCGTTGTACTTGTTTCGCCAACAGATCTTGGAATTAAGCGTGATGGGCCTATTGGCGAAGCTTTGATGCTGCCTTACTATTCCGCTACTGCCTGGTATCATAAAGCGTTAGCAAGTGATTTGCAAAGTAAAGACCTCACCGATATTTTGCCTGAAGTTGAAAATTTTACCATTAACGATCTTATTCCGGCTTTGACAAAAGGCAGCACTTTAACTGATGCTGAGAAAGAAAATATAGCGGCAAAAATGTCTCACTATTCAGGATTATCTGAGAAGGTTATTTTGCAACACAACCTCATTATTCCCGCTGACTTTTTCTGGAAAGAATTGTTGCGCGATAAGGGATATACGATAGGAAGACTGGATTCCCGCTATCGTGGAATTGATAAGCAAGCTGCAGGAAATTCTCCTGATTACAATGCAGAACTAACGGCATGGTTACATGCTTTTACCCCTGCAATGAACATTTATTTAAGAGATGAACTTCATTATAAAACCGATCTCAAATACAACATGTTTGGTCCGGTATGGCCGTGGGATGACAAGAACAATAATACCGGCGATAATCTCAGGCAAGCGATGGCACAAAATCCATTTTTGCATTTGATGGTTCAGTCGGGCTATTATGACGGAGCCTGTGATTTTTTTAACGCGAAATATAGTTTGTGGCAAATGGATCCAAGTGGAAGATTAAAAGATCGTATCAGCTGGAAAGGCTTACGTACCGGCCATATGGTTTACATGAGGAAAGACGACAGGGCAACAGCAAACGAACAATTAAGGCAATTTATTCTTTCATCTGTTCCAAAAAAAGGGGAGAGTGCAAAATTTTAAGTCAAACATTCATGTGGTATGCTGAATGGAAAATCAGTGATGAACTTTTCCAAATGATTTGGCAAACAACAATGCAACGCAACTAAGTAAAGCGGCAGCACAAAGGTAATAGCCCACGTATTGCAAGCCGTAATTTTTGGCAATGCTTGTGGCAAAGTATGGTGTGAGGGATCCTCCTAAAATGCCCGCTAATGTAAAAGCGAGCGATGCCCCGGTATAACGCACCGGCGCTGGGAAAAGCGAAGCAAGTTCTGTTCCCAAAGGGCCATAATTAAAGCCAATCAAAAACATGCTGCCGCAGAGAAAAATGAGCAGTAAAACGTAATGATTTGCGATGAACAATTGTGCCACAAACAATCCAAAAAAGAAGACAACAATCGAAGAAAGCAAGAGCATATTTCCGGGGCTATAGCGTTCCGCAAAATGTGCCGAAAGCATAATTCCGATCGCGAAAAAAAACATCGATATTATTTGCGCCAGCAAAAAATCGGTTCGTGAATAACCAAGAACACTCGTGCCCCAACTTAAAGTAAAAACTGTAAGAAGGTAAAAGAATAAAAACACTAAAATGGCGATAAGTGTGCCGAGAATGAGTGCTTTCGAATGTTTTTTAAACACTTCACCTAAAGGAAATTTTGCCCGTTCATTGTTCTCGAGCACTTTTACAAAATCCGGAGTCTCCACAATTTTCAATCTTACATACATGCCGATACCTACCAACAGGGCGCTTGCAATAAAGGGCACTCGCCATCCTACAGTATAAAATTGCTCTTTGGTATAAAGGTTTCCGTTAATGAGGAACACACCGGCCGACAAAATAAAACCAAGAGGAGCACCAAGTTGAGGAAACATTCCATACCATGCTTTTTTGCCTTCAGGTGCGTTTTCGGTTGCTAATAAAACTGCGCCTCCCCATTCGCCGCCAAGCCCAACCCCCTGCCCGAAACGAAACAGCGATAATAACAATGGGGCCGCAACGCCGATTGAAGTATAACCCGGAAGTAAACCGATGGCTACTGTACAAATCCCCATCGTCATGAGCGAGGCTACTAACGTTGCTTTGCGACCAATTCTATCTCCAAAGTGGCCGAATATTGCAGAGCCGATAGGCCGGGCAAAAAAAGCTAATGCAAAAGTTGCAAGGGACTCCAGCGTTCCCGAGGTGGGATCAGATGTTGGAAAAAACATTTGTGGAAATACCAGGACTGCGGCCGTGGCATAAATGTAAAAATCAAAAAACTCAATGGTAGTTCCGGCAAGACTGGCAACAAGAATTCGGAAAGAAGAGTTCACTTTTTTTTGTTCGCTCATCGTTTACAGGTATAATTAGGTTTATATGATTATGTTAGTTCGCTAAAAAGATAATGATTAGACGTCACAAAGTAATTGAAAAAAGATTATTTGGTGCGTGGGAAAAGTTTTAGGAACGGGAAACGTAACTAAATTTATAAGCTGCTCCATTCCTCTGTTTCTTTAATTATTTTAAATAACGCAGCATTCGGATTTGTGTTTTCGAAGACCTTTATCTGCAACCTTTCTTTCTCAATAAATTGTTTTCGCTTTTGTTCATCTTTAAAAAACAACATCATTTTCTCAGCAATGTCGTTTATGTTATCGGGCTTAACATACAAAGCCGCATCAGCACAATATTCTTTTAAAAATTCAGTGTCGGAAATGATCAATGGAACTTCACATTTCATGGCTTCAATCACTTCAATGCCTTCGCTTTCATAGAAAGGAACATAAACCATTGCATAAGCACAAGCGAGAATTTTTTCGCTTTCTTTTGCAGCCAGATGTGGTAAAACTTTTACATCATTCTTAAACTTATACGATTGCAGTGAACGAACAAATTCTTCATGTTTTTCTCCGCGTGGCCCTGTAATCAATAACTGCATTTTACTTCTTTGTCTTTTCTTGAAAAAAGAAAACGCTTTTAATAAATTCACCAGGTTTTTTTCCATACTTACAACTCCTTTGTAAATGAAATATTCATTTTCTTCAGCGTACTTATCTTTGATCAGTTGTTTTTCTTCATTAGTGGCAGGTGTAAGGTTTTTTATAGAAGGAAAAATAACGTGAATTTTTGTTTGGGAAATCTTGAAACGCGCAATAATTTCTTTTTTCAAAAAGAGAGAATTTACAATTATTGCGGTTGCTGTTTCTAAAAACTTCAGTGTATTTTTTTTATAAAATAGAATTTGCTTTTTATCGATTAGCGAAGGTTGATGGATGAACGTAAGATCGGGCTGCATCAATATTTGAGGCAATTTTGTTTTTAAAGAAATAAATTTTTCAGAAATAAAAATATTGGCGGTATTTTTTTGCAAAGCAGAAGGGAGTTTGAGATTATACCAGATCCGCCATTTGAGTGGAGTCGTTGCTGCCGGAGTGATTACAACAGGGATTATATTTTGAGGAAGATCGCGGCAGTTAGTTTCTGTATCAAAAAAAAAGTAGAAAGTGTGTTGCGAATGAAGTCTTGCTAATTTTATAAATGTTTCAAAATGGTTGATTTTTAAAGAGCCCGCATTTACTGCAATTCGCATTTTCGATTTTTCTATTTAGATATTCTTTCAGTAAATTAATTATCGCAGCACTTTCAGTTTTACGGTTTCAATCCTTGTCTGGCTCACCTTTAAAATATCAAATTGATAATCGTCTATGATAATGCGGTCTCTTTCTCGCGGAATTGATTCATGAAGATTAATGATATATCCTGAAAGCGTTTCTGTTTCTTCATTTTTTCTGAAGGAAAGTTTATATTTTTCTTGCAAATAATCCAGTTCCAACCGGCCACTCAAAAGAAATTCGTGAGAAGTGATCTGTTTATCAACAAAATCTTCCTGGACATCATATTCATCATAAATATCTCCAAAAATCTCTTCCAAAAGATCCTCCATCGTTACAATACCTGCAGTTCCTCCGAATTCATCAATAACCCACGCGATGCTTTTTCGTTCTTTCGTAAACTTATTGATCAAATCTGAAGCGTTCATACTTTCAGGTATCACCGGAATTGGTAATAGGATAGAACGAAGGGTTTCAGGATTTTTAAAAAGATCCAGTTGATGCACGTAACCCTGTACATTGTCAACGTTGTTTTCATAAACGACAAGTTTGCTCAACTTTGTTTCAATAAATTTTTCTTTTAATTGTTCCACCGTTAAGTTTATATCTACCGCCACAACTTCTTTCCTGGGAATCAAACACTCGCGCACACGTGTTTCTGAAAGGGATAAAACATTTTCAAATATTTCGTTATTCATCTCCAGGTTTTCATCACTATCTGTCATGTTCAGTTGCTGCACATAGTGATCGAGATCCATCCTGCTGAATGATTGTGTTCTGTTTTGAATTTTAACATTGAACAGGTATTTTAATATCCATTCAGTAATGCTCACGATGTACTTCCCAAGAAAAGAAAAAAGGGAATAGAAAATTCTTATACAAAAACTTATGAAGTTGCTTGACGTAACAGAGTTGTTTTTTGACCGCAGTATTGATCTGAATAAAGATTCAAAAAAGATAAGAATAACGGAAGCTACAATCGTTTCGGCTGCAAGAATTATATACTGATTTTCTATGGACCAATATTTCCAAACCGAAGCTAATTGAGTGCTTCCCAGCAAGACATAAATAACGAGAAGAATATTGGTAATCAAAAGTATGGTAACAATAAATAGGGCCGGCGATTCTAGAAAGAAGGACCATGTTTTGCCGCTATAATTTCTCTGCTTCTTTCTTAATTCAATGGATAATTTGTTTGCAGAAATAAAAACAATTTCTATCCCGGAAAAAAATCCAATAAGAAGCAAGGCTATTATGATCGGTATAATAGGTATCCAGTTCATATCTGCAAATTTATACAGAACAAGTCAGGTTTTAAGTATTTAAGAAATCACCGATTATCTTATCCGCTTCTTTACAGGCTGTTTGAAAATTTTCATTGGTGATTATGTTTTCAAAATGTTTTTTAAAGGTCATTTCATAACCTGATTTATTAAGCCGTGCCTGCAACGATTCATCAGTCTCTGACCCGCGCAGTTTTAATCTTCTTTTTAATTCTTCAGTAGAAGGTGCCTGGATAAAAATAGCGATGGTGTTGACCGGGTATTGTTGCTGTACATGGATTGCACCCTGCACATCAATATCCAAAACCGGTATTTTATTTTCTTTCCAGATGCGTTCAATATCTGATTTCAGTGTTCCGTAATATTTTCCTTCATAAACCATTTCCCATTCAAGAAATTCTTTGTTGTGTATCTTTTCACGAAATTCCTTTTCATTGATAAAGTAATAGTGTATGCCATTTTTTTCGTCATCCCGAGGTTGCCTTGTTGTAGCCGAAACAGAAAAAGCAAGTTGTGGAAATTTCTTCAGCAGGTGATTGACAATTGATGTTTTTCCTGATCCGGAAGGGGCAGTGATCAAAATGATTTTGTTGTATTTTTTTCCCATTACTTTTTAATTTGCCTATTTTCCATTTCGACCTTGTCTATTTCTCAGTTTATTCTGGTTATCCTTGCTCCCAAAGATTTTAATCTTTCGTCAATATTCTGGTAACCTCTGTCAATCTGTTCAATATTCTGAATAATACTTTTGCCTTCCGCACTCAATGCAGCGATCAACAAGGCTACACCGGCTCTTATGTCCGGACTCGTCATTGTAATGCCACGGAGCGGAAATTTACGGGCAAGTCCTACTACTACTGCACGATGCGGATCACATAAAACAATGTGTGCGCCCATTTCTATGACCTTATCCACGAAAAACAACCGGCTTTCAAACATTTTCTGATGAACCAAAACACTTCCTTTTGCCTGGGTCGCTACCACCAATATTATACTAAGCAGATCAGGTGTCAGTCCCGGCCAGGGATGATCATATATTGTAAGCATAGAACTGTCTAAAAAAGTTTCAATTTCGTAAAGCTCCTGCTCGGGAATATGAATATCATCTCCCTCAAAATTTAGTTGAATGCCTAATTGTTTAAACCTTTCGGGAATTACGCCGAGATGTTCGAAACCTGCGTTTTTTATCACAATATCACTTTGTGTCATTGCGGCCAGCCCGATGAAGGAACCTACTTCAATCATGTCCGGAAGAATAGTGTGACTGGTTGCATAAAGTTCTTTGACACCTTCAACCTTGATCATGTTACTGCCAATTCCTGAAATCCTCGCGCCCATATTGTTGAGCATTTTACAAAGCTGTTGAATATAAGGTTCGCACGCCGCGTTGTAAATAGTAGTTTTACCTGCGGCTAAGACGGCAGCCATTATTAAATTGGCGGTGCCGGTAACACTTGGTTCTTCTAAAGTTAAGAACGTGCCTTTTAACTTTGAGGTATGCAAATGAAAGAAAGATTCGTCCGTGAAATAATCAAACTCGGCACCTAATTTTTTAAAGCCAATAATATGCGTATCAAGTCTACGGCGGCCAATTTTATCGCCCCCTGGCTTCGGAATGTAAGCAGATTTAAAACGAGAAAGCATTGGGCCAGCAAGCATTACACTTCCACGCAACTTTCCTGTTTTTGACTGGAAGTCCCGCGAGGCCAAATAGTCTACGTCTACCTGGTCGGCCTTGAAGGAGCAGGTATGAGCGTCAATTCTTTCGACAGTAACTCCCAATTCCTGCAGCAATTCTATCTGCAGATTTACATCTGTAATGTCAGGGATATTATGGATCAACACTTTTTCGGAAGTGAGCAAAACCGCAGAGATCACCTGCAGCGCTTCATTTTTGGCGCCCTGTGGTGTTATTTCTCCTTTCAGTTTTTTGCCGCCTGTTACTACAAATGAACCCATGTTTAAAAAATCCTTTGCGTAAATAAAAAAAGCAAAACCCTGGCAATTTGATACAGCCAGGGTTGCAAACCTATTTAATTATTTTTTCTGAATGAATTTATTCATGCATTATGAGCACTTTTTGTAACACTTTTAAACATTCTAAACCTTGGTTTTTTAATATCTCTTCTTCCCGTACTTCCTGTTGTTCCTGTTATCACGGTTTTGGTTACGGTTGTTTCTTGGACCAAAATTTTTACGCCTGCCACCGAATTCTTCTCGCGGATTATCTATCCTGTGTTTTATAAATGGACGATTATTGAATTCAAGTTCACCCTTGGTGATGGTTGAAAGTTCTGTTTGAATATTATCATCATGAACCAACTCCTTGTGCCAATTACTGTAAGTAAGCTTCATGTAATAGGCGATAGAATTCGCAAAACCCTGGCGTTTTTCAGCATCTTCTTCATTCAAAGCTTTATCAATCACTATTTCAATATTCTTCCCAAGATGATTGTACTTTGGATATCTTTTTGGATAAGGAAGCGGCTCAGGTTTTGGCCTTAGTGTTTCCTGTGTTGGGATCGGGTAAGGGCTGTCCACATCCAACTTAAAATCGGTAATTAAAAACAGATGGTCCCACAATTTGTGGCGAAAGTCTTCTACATTTTTAAGTTGCGGGTTTAAAAAACCCATTAATTCAACCAGTGCTTCTGCGTTTTTCTGGCGTTTTTCACGATCTTCGATCGTCAACACATACTCTGCCATTTTTTGAATATGGCGACCGTATTCTCTAATGGTAAGATGGTTACGGGTAGTATTGTATTCCATGTTGTCAACATTTTTCATTAAGCAAATGTATTAATAATAAAATTAGGTTGGAAGCTTGTACTTAACTATTGTTCAATCTATTCTTAAAAAGAGGTTAAGTTTTCATCGTATGAAAACAAAAATTGACCTTAGAACTTTTTTTACTGCAGATCTTTCTTGTTAAAGTATTTTAATATACGGATAAAGATCCAAAAGGCGATAATAACACCAACAGTATCTGCGGCCCAATCGAGAAGATCAAAATCCCGGCTTGGCACAAAAAACTTCTGAAGAAATTCAATGGTAATGCCCCAAACAACCGCTGCAAGACTGATCTTTATTGAATAATTGATCTTTTGCTTTTCAGAAAAGCCGGATTTCAAAAGCGGAAGGGCAAATAAAAACGTAAGCCCTCCAAACAAGCCGGCATGAACAAGTTTATCAAAGTCGGGAATATTGTCCATCCAATTTACTGTAGGGACATCACTTGCAGGCATCAAAGTTAAAACCCCCACAATAAAAAACCAGGCGATGCCTGGCAGAAAATATTTAAAAGGGATTCTTTTATTTTCCATTTGCATTTCTATGAAACCATTGCTTTATAAGCAGCTGCATCCATTAACTGGTTTACATCACCTGGATTGTCCATTTTCATCTTAACCATCCATCCGTCACCATAAGGATCAGAATTAACTTTTTCAGGTTCACTATCAAGTAGCGGATTTACTTCTGTAACGGTTCCGGCAACAGGCAGGAACAAATCACTCACCGTCTTTACTGCCTCTACGGTTCCAAAAACGGTTTCAGCTTCCAACTTTTTGTCTTTAGAGGCAATATCAACGTAGACAATATCGCCAAGTTCATGCTGCGCAAAATCGGTGATGCCGATAGTGGCAACATCTCCATCTACAGAGATCCACTCGTGGTCTTTTGTATATCTTAAGTTTTGTGGAAAATTCATTCGATTTTAATTATTTCTGCAAATTAATATTTTTATCGATACTTCCTGTATTCCTTCTTTTTCATAATGGAAATCTTCATTTTAATATCGTGCAGAGGGCGGTCATGTTCATCTTTAGCAGCCTGCGCTATTTTATCTATGACATCCAAACCATTAACTACCTGCCCGAAAACGGTGTAGTTCATATCCAGAAAAGGTGCGCCACCTATTGTTCTGTAAATAGCTCTGTGACTTTCGGGAATAAGTATTTTAAATCTTTCTTCGATTTTGTTCAATTCCACATCAGTAAAAGTTCTTCCTTGAACAAGGTAGAACTGGGTAGAACTGCTTGCTTTTTTTGGATTCACGTCATCGCTTTCCCTGGCCATCGCTATGGCTCCTTTTTGATGAAACAAGGTAGTATCAAATTCTGCCGGAACGGTATAACCAAGTCCGCCCTCGCCAAGAACTTTTCCGGCAGGTGCATTCTTACTGTCAGGATCACCGCCTTGAATCATAAATCCTTCAATAACCCGATGAAACAAAAGACCGTCGTAATAATGTTCTTTTACTAGCTTTAAAAAGTTAGCAGTGGTCTGTGGCGTTTTGTTTGAAAGCCTTACCACCATTGTTCCAGAGTCAGTTTCTATTTTTACAAAATGGTTCGAGTTTTCGCCTGTAGTTCCTGTATTTGTGCTTTTAAAAACGGAGCATGAGGCAAAGAAAATTAAAATAAGCAGGTAGAATAAATACTTCATTTTAAAAATTTTTAAATGGTTCACCGATGCCTTCAAAGTATAGCAAAATATGATCTTTTAAAAAGTTTTCCTGCTCGGACATGTTGTATTGAGGTAGTTCTTTAAGTTGTTTAAAATGTGGCCATTTATCTTCATCATAACTTTCTAACTCATAATATCCGCTTTGGCTGAGCAACGTACAAACAGCCACGTGCATCAGGTCTTGCTTTTGTTCTTTTGTAAATTTTTTCTCGCTGCTGAAATTACCGATTTCCTGTATACCAATTAAAAATAATACCGCTTCAACATCGGGCTTTTTTCCAAATTTACTAAGGAATTTACGTTCGAGTTTCCACCATCGGGTTTGCAGATCGTCTTGTGCATTCATTTGGCAAAAGTAAAAAGTTAATTGTTTATAAGATTTGAAACTTTAATCCAATGAATCCTTGGAGTAAAGAAACTTTTTCAGCGACTTTCTATTCTTCCTTTACCGGCTTTTTACTAAGCAAACTCCTTTTGGCTTGTTATATTTGCAGACATATAAAAAAAGCAGAATGCTACAGGTAAATTTTCTAAAAGCAAACAGGGAAGAAGTTTTAAAAGGATTGAAAAAAAAACATTTTTCAGAAACTTCTTTGGTTGATAACATTCTTTCTTTGGATGATGAAAGAAAGAAATTGCAGTTTGAGTTGGATGAAAGGCAATCAAAAATAAATGCTTTTTCAAAAGAAATAGGGCAGCTAATGGCGAAGGGTGAAACGCGTTTAGCTGAAGAAAAAAAGCTGGAAGTAGCCAGCCTGAAAAGTTTATTACAACCAGTTAGCGAACAATTAACAGCAGTTGAAACTTCGCTCTATGATAATCTTGTAAAACTGCCAAACCTGCCACATGCTTCTGTTCCGGAAGGTAAAACGCCTGAAGAAAATGAAGTGCTAAGAGAAGGAGGTGAAAAACCAACACTTTCAAAAGACGCCCTGGCTCATTGGGATCTTGCAAAAAAATACGACCTTATTAATTTCGAATTGGGAAATAAAGTTACCGGTGCAGGATTCCCTTTTTACAAAGGCAAAGGTGCAAAATTGCAACGTGCGTTGATTCAATATTTTCTGGATTTTAATACAGCTGCCGGTTATACAGAATACGAACCTCCTTTCATGGTAAATGAAGCGAGCGCTTACGGCACCGGTCAGTTGCCGGATAAAGAAGGACAAATGTATCATGTGACGACCGACAACTTTTTTTTAATTCCCACCGCTGAAGTGCCGCTTACCAATATCTATCGTGATGATATTTTGCAGGAAAGTGATTTGCCGGTAAAGATGACCGCCTACACTCCGTGCTTTCGCCGCGAAGCCGGAAGTTATGGAAAAGATGTTCGTGGATTGAACCGGGTTCACCAGTTTGATAAAGTTGAACTCGTCCAACTCGTGCACCCCGAAAAGAGTTACGAAGTGTTGGAAGAAATGCTTTTGCATGTTGAAAAATTATTGCGATCCTTACACCTTCCTTACCGGATTCTTCGCTTGTGCGGTGGCGATATGAGTTTTACTTCAGCGCTTACTTATGATTTTGAAGTTTACAGTGCTGCGCAGCAAAAATGGCTTGAAGTAAGCTCTGTCAGCAACTTTGAATCTTTTCAAACCAACAGGATGAAAATTCGTTTCAAATCAGAAGGGAAAACACAATTGGTTCATTCTTTAAACGGGTCTTCACTGGCACTTCCAAGGATTGTAGCGGCTTTGTTGGAAAATAATCAAAGCCGGGAGGGAATTAATCTGCCCGAAGTATTATGGAAATATCTTGGCGAGCAAAAGATTTAGTTTCAAAATCCAGATACAAGTTCCAATAATTTCTTCGTCTACTGTTTTTTGGTTAAGAAAAATATAAACCAAATTAAACTTTCCATTTTACATTTAGTCTATCGTGTTTGTGGATGCGATTTCATCCGCCTCACAACAGATTAACGTATGGCCTTAACTAATCAACGGAAAAATCAGCACCTTCTTTGGCGTGCTGCGTTTGGGCCAATGGCCGAAAATGCTAATGAATTAAGCGATATTTCAAAACAGGATCTTTATAAACTTTTAATAAAAACTTCTTCCGAAAAGCCGGTTACTTTAAATGTGTCAAACAATGCGTATGATGGTTTGATAAAAGGTCTGCAGGATATCGGGAAAATCCAACAATTGACGCTTGAGGAAAAAAAACAGTTTCGAAAGCAATCAGCCGAAAATATACGAGATCTGAACATATTATGGCTTGACGAAATGATCAATAGCGAAGCGCAATTGCGGGAAAAGATGAGCCTTTTCTGGCATGGTCATTTTGCCTGCAGGATTCTTAATATTTTTTTTCAGCAACAATTAATAAATACAATAAGACAAAATGCTTTTTCAAATTTTGGTGACCTTTTGCGTGAAGTGAGCAAAAGCCCCGCCATGCTGACTTTCCTGAATAATGAACAAAATAAAAAGCAACACCCCAACGAAAACTTTGCACGTGAGGTGATGGAATTATTTACTATGGGCAGAAGAAATTATTCAGAATCAGATGTGAAAGAAGGTGCGCGAGCCTTTACAGGATGGGGTTTTAACCTGAGAGGAGAATTTATGGAACGGCCATTCCTCCATGACAACGGTACAAAAACTTTTCTCGGCAAAACCGGAAATTTTGATGGAGATGATATTCTGGATATTATTCTTGAACAAAAAGCAACTGCTAAATTCATCACACAAAAGATCTACAAATTTTTTGTAAATGAAGAACTTGATACTGAAAAAGTTCAATTTCTTTCAGACCGGTTTTATCAGAGCAATTACAACATTCAGGAATTGATGAATGACATTTTTGCCAGCGAATGGTTCTATGAAGAAAAAAATATTGCGACGAAGATAAAATCTCCTGTTGAATTATTGGTTGGTGTAAGAAGATTAATACCGATGCAACTTGATCGTCCTGAAGTACAGATGTTGTTTGAAAAAGTGCTTGGACAGGTATTATTTTTCCCACCAAATGTGGCTGGTTGGGTCGGCGGAAAAAGCTGGATAGACAGCAGTTCATTGATGTTCAGAATGCGTCTTCCACAACTTCTTACCAATTCTGAACAACTGTTAGTAACACCAAAAGAAGACGATGATGTAATGATGGGAAGACAAGGAGCGGATTCTGGAAACAATAGCAGGAACCTTTCGGTAACCGTTGATTGGGATTCAGTGTATAGGGTATTTGCAAAAACCAAACGTGAAGATCTTTGGGAAAAGGTGAATGAAATCGTTTTTCAAACAAAAACTTCTATCAATCCAAACATTTTAAAAAGATTCATCGACAATAATTCAAGAGAAAGTTTCATTAGATCAACGATCATTGAATTAATGAGTACACCTGAATATCAGTTGTGTTGAGTTTTAATGATATAACGATTAAGAACAAACGAAAATAAATATGATGCTGATAAAACGAAAAGAATTTTTACAAATTGGTTCACTGGCTTCAGCTTCGTTAATGATGCCTACATTCCTGAAGGCTCTTGAAAAAAAATCCTGGGTTCCGCCTGGAAATAAAGTATTGGTGGTTTTGCAATTGAGTGGCGGAAATGACGGTTTAAACACGGTGATACCTATACGTAATGATATTTATTATAAATCGCGGCCAAACTTGGGGATACAAAGAGATAAAGCACTTCAGTTAACTGATGAAGCAGGTATTAATCCGGCATTGCCCTTTTTCAAAAATCTTTTTGATGAAGGTAATCTTGGTATTATGAATAGTGTCGGTTATCCTAATCCGGATCGGTCACATTTCAGAAGTATGGACATCTGGCAAAGCGCGAGTAACAGTAATGAATACATCAGTACCGGATGGCTGGGACGTTACCTGGATGCCCAATGCAGTCGGTGTGAAAAACCCACGCAGGCCTTGGAAATTGATGATGTGCTAAGCCTCGCACTGAAGGGTGAACAAATAAAAGGGCTGGCTTTGCTCGACCCTAAAAGATTGTACAGTTCAAGTAATGAAAAATATTTTAAACAAATTAATGCAGTTCATGAAAATGAGGAACCGGTGGTTGACTATCTTTATAAAACCTTGAGTGAAACCTTAAATAGTGCTGATTATATTTATGAGCAAAGCAAATTGCGTCCTTCCTCGCAAAGGTATCCTGCATCAGGGCTAGGAAAGAATCTGCAAACGATCTCTTCACTTATTTTGAGCGATATTAATACGAAAGTTTACTATGTGAGTTTAGCCAGTTTTGATACGCACGTGAACCAGGAAAATCAGCAGAAAAGATTGTTTACTGAACTGAATGATGCTATACAGGCTTTTGTAACTGATATGAAAAACAACCATCGTTTTGAAGATGTAACGATCATAACTTTTAGCGAATTTGGGCGAAGAGTAGCACAGAATGCAAGCGGTGGAACAGATCATGGTACAGCCAACAATATGTTTTTTATAGGTGGAGGATTAAAGCAAAAAGGACTAATAAATCCAATGACCGATTTAAGTGAGCTTAATGAAGGCGACCTTATTCATAAAGTAGATTTTAAAAGCGTTTACGCTACACTGTTGCATAACTGGCTTACTGCAGATGATGAAAAGATATTAGGAAAAAAATATGAACTACTGAATTTCGTGTAGATTTTCTTTCTTCATACTTCAAAAAAAAGCCCTTCATTGAAGGACTTTTTGCATTGTTCACAAATACGTTTCATTAATTTTAATGAACATTAAACGCCTTTTGAACTTCGCTTAGATCATTAAGATTTACATCCTTGTGCATTGATAAAGCCGTTGCATCAATCAGAACAACCTTAGCAGTGATCGATTGTCCGGGAGGATTAACTGCCTCGCCGGAAATGGCACTAATGTCAATTCCAACATAGCCAGGTGAATGAATTGCACCGTAAGTTATTCCATCAAAAACTTCAGGAAGTGCTTCGAAATAAGAGGTTCCCGTAAATGAAAGATACACCAGCACCGCCCCGTTTTGATAAATAGTATTATCAAGTTCCGGAACATTTAATTGTGCGGTATAAATGAGTCCATTATTGGTAGTCGTCCAATCGGTGGGTTGGATAGTATAGATTGCAGAATAAGCCTGGTCTACCTTTTCCACATTCGTTATTTCTTTTTTGCATGAGAAAAAAATGAAGAACAAGGGAGTTAATAGTAAAAGAATCTTTTTCATAAAAAAATGATTTTCAGTGAAACGAAATAGACAGATTTTTGTTACAAAAAGTAAGAAAAAAAATAGATGGCGAAGTTTAATCAATAATATAACTCCTGCCGATCAAAATAAAAATCGATAAAGCGACTTAGAAAGTTGTTAGAAAGGTGAAAAAAAACCGCGGTGATTAAACGCGGCTTTTTCGTTTTTAGAATAAATTACGTTGACCCGGTTTTTTCTTTTACAATTGAATTCAAAGATTTCAAACGGCTGAAGATTAAAATTCCGCCTAAGAAAGCTGCAATAACAAGAATAAGAAAGTACATTTTTTTATCTGTGAAATCGTCCCAAAAACTTGTCATTACTCCGGCAAGTTTTCCACCTATTGCTGTGGACAAAAACCAACCGCCCATCAATAACGCAGTCAGCCTAGCGGGTGCCAGTTTTGAAACGAGTGACAATCCGATCGGACTTAATAATAATTCACTGATTGTGAAAACAAAATAAGTTCCCCAAAGCCAGTAAGGTGAGGTTTTTTGAAGATAAACCGAAGAAACCGACATGATAGCAAATACCATTACAAGGGCCGAGCATCCCGAAATAAACAATGCCATTCCGAATTTACTGGCAGTTGAAGGTTCTTTATTTCGTTTTCGCAAAAAGCTAAAAAGCATTACTAGCAATGGCGTTAGGATAATAATAAACAATGGATTTATTGATTGAAATAATTCTGTGTTTGCTACTTCTTGACTTCCTCCTTTTGGCCATTCGCTTTTCGGCACGTTATTAAAATAAGGATCAGGGCCTATTACCTGCACTACTTTAGTTTTTTTATCAACTATATTTCCGTCTACCAATTTTACATTGTTCTCGTCGTAAGATCCTGCAATCGCGGATTTGTCTTTTATATCCACGAAATTTTTATCTACTTTATTTACCAGTCGCGGTGTATCACTTACTGTTTGTAAAAAACCAAGAGATCCCGCGATTTTTTTAGCGGTAGGTGATACGGTCCTGTCCGTATGTATCTGCGCCCACAATGTGAGGCCGGTAGAATTTTGATTATAGATTGTCCAGAAAATAATTGAAATTCCAAAAATAAATAACAGCGCTCCGATCGCTCTTTTATCAGTACCTGTAGCTTTTATATAAAGAGAAATATAGAATGCAATGATTGGAAGGCATGCAAAAATAAAAGCATCATTTGATTTGCTACCCATAATAGTCGAACCAAAAATTAAAGTGGGGACGATCCACCCGATAACGGCAGCTATAATTGCCGGTAAAAAGACGTAGCTAAAAATTTTACTCAAAGGCATGTCCTCCGGCTTTTTTTCCTTTTTCACTTCCCCTATCCGAACTTCCTTTAATGAACTGGCCAAAACAATCATCCCAATCACCAAGCCTACTCCGGCAGCGGCAAAAGCGTAACCCCAGCCATACTGATTCCTCAAATAAGCGGCAACAAAATTGCAGACCAACGCACCGATATTTATTCCCATATAGAAAATATTATAAGCGTTGTCCTTTAAAGGTTTCAGATCCTCCCGGTTGTAAATATTTCCAAGAAGGGTAGATATATTCGGTTTAAAAAAACCATTCCCAACAATAATTAATAACAGAGAAACATATAATGCCGTATTACCTGGAAATGCAAGCCCAAAATACCCGAGCGCCATTAATGAGCCTCCAATAAAAATTGACCTGATGTATCCAAGATACCTGTCCGCCAAAAGACCGCCAATAAAGGGCGTCAGATAGACAAGCGCGATAAAACTTCCAACAATATCGGCTCCCATTTTTTCAGTCATTCCTTTGCCGCCTGTTTTATCATCGATCAGGTAAAGAAGTAAAATACCAACCATCAAATAATAGGCGAAACGTTCCCACATTTCAGTCATAAAAAGCACATACAACGATTTTGGATGTTTACCTTTTTTATGTTCGGCAACATCTTCCGGTATTACTTGGTCTGCCATTTTGTTTTGGTTTAATTTAAAAATAATTTAAAAATGACTTTTGATTAGGTTGTAAAGTAAGTAGAAATTTAAAACTATATTTATTTTTTAAAAATATTTTATTTGAATACCTCATCGCCTTTTACAGTAGAGGAAAAAATAAGCGTGATTTCTATTTTCTGTTCCTGGTAAATAAACAATTTCCTTCGTTCCAAAACAACATTTCATCAATGGTTTTGCATAATAACCCTTTAAGTTTGCTAACTTGCTGCTTCCTTTTTAAGTAATCTAAACGGAGTTAATTTGAAAATTCTTATCCTTGGATCCGGTGGCAGAGAACATGCATTTGCATGGAAAATCAGCCAGAGTACTTCCTGTTCACAATTATTTATTGCACCAGGAAATGCAGGTACAGCACAACTTGGCGAAGATATTGACATCGATATCAATGATTTTGACGCGGTAAAAAAAGTATGTGTTTCTAAAGGAATTGACATGGTCGTTGTTGGTCCTGAAGAGCCTTTGGTAAATGGCATCTATGATTTTTTTAAGTCCGATAAAAAACTTGAAAAAATTATTATTACCGGTCCCTCCATGGCAGGGGCACAATTGGAAGGAAGTAAGGCGTTTGCGAAAAGTTTCATGAATAAATATTCCATTCCAACTGCAAAGTATAAAGAGTTTGATAGTTCCAATTTTGATGAAGGACTTGATTATATCCAGCATCATTCTTTACCGGTTGTTCTGAAAGCAGATGGTCTTGCAGCAGGAAAGGGTGTAATCATATGCACGAATTATGTTGAGGCTTTAAGTGAATTTGAATTGATGCTACAACAGGCAAAATTTGGGAATGCAGGTAAAAAAGTAGTGGTTGAAGAATTTCTTGATGGGATTGAATTAAGTGTTTTTGTTTTGACAGATGGCAAAAATTACGTGGTTCTTCCAGAGGCAAAAGATTATAAAAAAATTGGTGAAGGCGACAAAGGGCCTAACACAGGAGGAATGGGAGCAATAAGCCCGGTACCTTTCGCCACCGAACATTTTATGAAGAAAGTTACCGAGCAAATAATTGAACCGACGATCAACGGTTTGCAGGAAGAAGGTATCGATTATAAAGGGTTCATATTTTTTGGTTTAATAAAAGTAGGTGAAGATCCTGTAGTCATTGAATACAATTGCCGGATGGGAGATCCTGAAACTGAAGTCGTTTTAATCCGGTTAAAGAATGATCTTGTTGAATTGTTGGTGGCTATGGATCAACAAGAATTGGATACTCAGAAGATTGATATTGAAAAAAATAATGCAGTGACGATTGTTGCAGTAAGTGGAGGCTACCCCGACATCTATGAAAAAGGAAAACCAATTGAATTTTTATATCTTGAAAATCCGCAAACAAGAAAACATATCGATGATGACGGAGTAGGTGCTTTGGTTTTTCATGCGGGAACCAAAAATGACGATAACCATACCGTTACTAACGGTGGTCGCGTACTCGCAGTTTCTGCAATGGCTGACGGAATGGGTGACGCTATCGAACTTTCAAAGACAATTCTAGAAGAAATATTTTTTGAAGGAATGTATTACCGTGGTGATATTGGCTATGAGTTTGTTGATTAAAAAATGGGGTTATTCTTTACCGTTAGATAGATTCAGGTTATTTGTTTTCGCCGCCTCCCAACCGATAATAGCCAGTTTCCTTGTGGTTCCCCAATGATAGCCGCCAAAAATACCGGAAGATTGAATTACCCTGTGACAAGGGATTAAATAGGCCACAGGGTTTGCGCCAATGGCTGTTCCTACCGCTCTTGAAGCCGTTGGTTTTTTAATTTCCTTGGCAATTTTTGCATAAGTAGTCAATCTTCCCGAAGGAATTTTTAATAATGTTTCCCACACTTTTAGCTGAAAATCTGTTCCTTTTAAATGGAGTTTTATGGAATTTAAGTTTTCCCAGTCATTGTTAAATATAGCGAGGGCATTTTGTTGAAAGCGATCTGTAGCTTTTTTGAAATGTGCATTAGGAAATCTGTGTTTCATCGAGTCAAAAGCCTTTTTTTCATCCTCTTCAAAAGCAAGATAGGAAACGCCTTTAGTGGTAGAACCCACAATAATTTTTCCGAAGGGGCTTTCAGAAAAACTATAATTGATAGAAAGATTTTCTCCTCCATTTTTATATTCTCCCGGCGTCATTCCTTCTATTTTCATAAATAGATCGTGAAGGCGGCTGCTCCCGGAAAGCCCGCATTCAATTGCGGCGTCAAAAAGTGTGGCATTTCTTTCTTTGAGTAAACTTTTCGCGTATTCCACACTGATATACTGAAGAAATTTTTTAGGACTTGTCCCTGCCCATTCAGTAAAGATTCGCTGAAAGTGATGGGGGCTTACATGATTTTGTTCCGCAATTTCCTCGAGCGAAGGTTGTGATTTAAAATTTTGCTTTATATAATTGATCGCCGCTTCGACCCTTTCGAAATTGATCTTTTGTTGTGATTCCATAATGGTTGTTTAAATATTCTTTCTGCAAATGTAGAACCGTCGCAAGGTTTTTCCTACCCGAAAATTGCTATCTTTTTCCTTATTTGTATAAAATGAAAATCGGTTAAAATTGTCCATTTACGATATTATAACAGCAAATTCAACCGTTATATTATAATATTTTTCCTCTGAAACAATTTACAAATTTTAATTGCGTTTCCTATAAAACCTTCAATAGTAATAGGTGGTAATTCCAATTTATTTCCACAACTTTGCAGGCATTAGTAATTATTCAATACCTCAAATAAAACATGGGCCTTTTTAATTTTTTCACACAGGAGATTGCAATAGATCTGGGAACTGCCAATACACTGATAATCCACAATGATGTTGTAGTTGTAAATGAACCTTCAATCGTTGCATTGGATCGAAATAATCCCAAAAATATACTGGCTGTGGGCAAAAAAGCATTGATGATGCACGAAAAAACCCATGAAAGCATTCGGACCGTTCGACCTTTAAAAGATGGGGTAATCGCAGATTTTAATGCGGCTGAACTGATGATTCGTGAGATGATCAAAAAAATATATGAGAAGAAACCGTTATTTCCGCCAAGCTGGCGAATGATGATTTGTATACCAAGCAGCATTACAGAAGTTGAAAAACGCGCTGTAAGAGACAGCGCAGAGCAAGCAGGAGCTAAAGAAGTTTATCTTTTGCATGAACCAATGGCTGCGGCGCTCGGTATCGGAATAGACGTAGAAGAACCCGTGGGAAATATGATCATTGACATTGGTGGTGGAACCACCGGCATTACAGTAATTGCTTTGGCCGGGATTGTTTGTGACCAATCAATCCGCGTTGCAGGAGATGAATTTACGGCTGATATAATGGAAGCTTTACGCCGTTATCACAGTCTATTGATCGGTGAAAGAACTGCCGAACAAATCAAAATCCAGATTGGTGCAGCCATGAAAGATATTGACAATCCACCGGATGACATGCCTGTAAACGGTCGTGACCTGGTAACGGGAATTCCAAAACAAATAATGGTGAGTTACCAGGAAATTGCTGAAGCTCTTGATAAATCTATTTTCAAAATTGAAGAAGGAATTTTAAAAGCCTTGGAAACCACTCCTCCAGAATTGGCTTCGGACATTTACAGGAGAGGCTTGTATTTAACCGGAGGCGGTGCTTTGCTACGCGGACTTGACAAAAGATTGGCTGCAAAAATTAAATTGCCGGTCCATATTGCTGATGATCCGTTGAAGAGTGTCGTTCGCGGAACCGGCCTCGCCTTAAAACATTACGACCGTTATCCTTTTGTAATGAGATAAGTTTTGGAATATTAATTGCACTGCTCCGTTTTCATTTGATCAGTAACTAAATTTGCAGTAAAAATTATTTCAACTTCTAAATAATAGCTGTTTCATTAATGCAGCCCGGATGAAATCATGCGAAACATTTTTCTCTTTATCCGCATTTATTTTACATTTATTTTCTTCTTATTCCTGATGGGATTATCCTTTTATATGATCTTCAGTTATAATCGTTATCACCGTGCGTTTTATTCGAAAGAAGCCAATGAAGTTACGGGCAACATCAGCAAAAGATACAATAACATAGAATATTATTTTCAGTTAAAGAGAACGAATGATTCACTGGTAAAAGCCAATGAAGTTTTATATAACAAGCTGAGGCAGGATTTTGAAATACCAGATACTATTAATAAGATCGCTATTGATACCATGAACCTGGATTCAGCTCATAAGCAAAGAAAATACTTGTATATGGAGGCGAAAGTAATTAGTAACTCAGTAAATCTTCTGAACAATTATATTGAGCTTCATCGGGGCTCCTTACAAGGCATTCAACCAGATATGGGAGTTATTGATGTAAATAATAAAGTGGTGGGAACAGTTGTAGAAGTAAGTAATAATTATGCAGTTGTAATGAGCTTATTGCATGAGCAAAGTAATTTAAGCGCACGTCTTAAAAAAGGGGGTGAAACAGGCATTGTAAGTTATGATGGGAAAACACATGGAATCCTGTATTTAAAAGATATCTCCAAATCAGCGAAGATCAGTACAGGAGATACTGTAATAACCAGTGGCTTTTCTGATAAGTTCCCTGGTGGACTACTTGTGGGATATGTCAAAGACATTATAAGTGATAAAAGCAGCAGCACTTATACAGTAAGAGTATCGCCAGCTGCAGATTTTGAAAAATTACAATATGCCTATGTGATCAATAATCTTCAAAAAGAGGAACCTGAGCAACTTTTAAATAAGGTGAAAAGCAAATGAGTAATTTAATTAAAAACATTATCAGGTTTTGTATTTTTATTTTAATACAGGTATTTGTTCTTGATCAAATACCTCCTCTACATCAGTTGGTAACTCCTTATGTTTATATCCTTTTTATTGTATGGCTTCCTTTTAAAATGGGAAGAAGAATGCAAATGTTAGTCGCATTCGCTTTGGGCTTTTCTCTTGATTGTTTCAGTAAGTCTTATGGTATGCATGCCGCCGCTTGTGTTCTTATTGCTTACTTTCGTCCTTTCATTATTAACCTGCTTATTTCGCAGGAAGGTGCGGAAAGCAATTATAATGAACCATCCATCCAAAGTATGGGATTTACGCCTTATCTCACTTATGTAACAATTTTAACGTTTATTCATCACACTTTTCTTTACTTTTTACAAGCTTTGCAAACTGGCGGATATTTCTATTTCTTTTTAAAATCTTTGATTTCTACTGCAATAAGTTTGTTGTTAATATTGTTAATAGAGTTATTGTTTCCCCGGAAGCAAAGATTTAGGACAAATACAATATAGACTCAGTATTTTTGCACTGGAAAAGTCGCTTACCTGTACCCCAAAATCAACCTCAAACTGTGTTCAACCAATCCCGTAAAAAGATAATAATTGCGATGTTCCTGCTTATGGGACTGATCATTATTTTACGGCTTTTTATCTTACAAATAGTAGATAAAAAGTATTCCGTCATGGCAAATGAACAGGGAAGGTTCAGGATGGTCGTCTATCCCAACAGAGGAATATTGTTTGACCGAAATGGGAAAGCGGTTTTAAGAAATACTCTTATTTATGATTTGATGGTAACTCCATCCAAATTATATGGTATGCACCTGGATACTACAGATCTTTGCCGTATTCTAAACATTGATACAGCAGAATTCAGAAAAAGGATTGTTACCTCCATAATTAAAAATCATAGTTACCGGCCTTCGATATTTGAGACTTCTCTTTCGGAAGAAAAAATTGCCAGGCTAAATGAAAGCATGTACAAATTTCTACCTGCATTTTATTTGCAGGAGCGACCGGTACGTGATTATCCTTATGATGCAGCAGGAAATGTTCTTGGGTATTTGTCAGAAGTTGATTCTAATTTTTTGAAAAGGCATGAAGGACAAGGTTACCAAATGGGAGACTACGCAGGCAAGACCGGACTTGAAAGAAGTTATGAAAGGGTCCTTATGGGAAGGAGAGGTATTGAATATTGGAAGCGGGATAATAAGAATAGGCTGACTGACAGGCTTGAAAATGGCCGATATGATACAGCTCCTGTTCCCGGCCAAAATCTTCATATGGCATTGGATATTGATCTTCAGATGTTAGGCGAACACCTAATGGAAAATAAAGTGGGCGCGATTGTAGCATTGGATCCAAAGACAGGGGGAGTGCTTGCAATGGTCAGCAGCCCAACTTACAAACCGAATTTATTAACTGGTTCAGAAAGAAGAAAACATTTTTCGCAACTCTTCTTAGACCCGAGGTTGCCTATGTACAACCGGGCCATCAGTGCTGCCTATTCTCCTGGTTCAACCTTTAAAACCTTGCAAGCGCTTGTTGGTTTAGAAGAAGGAGTTATTACACCATCTACCAGATTCTTATGCACCGGTGCCTTTTATGGCTGTGGCCGTCCGATGGGTTGTCTTGATCCCGGGAATTTTAATTTGAAAGAGGCTATAACGGTTTCCTGCAATACCTATTTCGCTAATGTGATGCAACGCGCTATTAACAACCCAAAATTTGGATCAACAGATAGTGCATTAAGAGTTTGGGATAAATATATGTATGCTTTCGGTCTAGGAAACAGATTGGGAATTGATATGCCCTTCGAACGAAGTGGCATTATCCCAACTCCACGAACTTATAACAGGATATATGGGGACGGGCATTGGAATTTTTGCACTTTTCGTTCAGTAAGTATAGGCCAGGGAGAAGTGAATGTCACACCTTTGCAGGTGGCCAATGAAATGGCTTACCTGGCCAATAAAGGCTGGTTCATCACTCCCCATATGATTGATTCAATTGATGGGGGTGATAAATATGGCTTACTCGACTCATTTAAATTGAGACATCATCCTCTAAATATTCCTGATTCGGTTTTTGAAGCCGTAGCAGACGGAATGCAAGGTGTGATGGAAAGAGGAACAGGAGCTGCCGCAAAAGTGCCTGGTGTAGTGGTTTGCGGAAAAACAGGAACGGTTGAGAATTATTATAAAGGGGTCAAACAAAAGGACCACGCTTTTTTTGCGGCATTTGCACCGCGCGAAAATCCGCGAATAGTCATAGCCGTTATATGTGAAAATGCCGGATTTGGTGCATCTTCCTCAGCTCCGATAGCAAGCTTGATGATAGAAAAATATTTGAAGGATTCTATTGCAGAACCTGATAGAAAAGCTTTAGTAGAGTCAATTTCAAAATTGAATCTAATGCCGGCGAGGATTGTTGATGCGATTCGGGAAAGAGATTCGATTTCACATGCAAAAGATCAAAAATACGTTTTAGAAAAAGGGTATATTAAATCTATTAAAGATACTACAGGAATGGAGGATGAAGATAGTTCTGACGCACTTGACGAATTAAATAAGTCAAAACCAGAAGAGCAGAAAAAGAGCGATTCTGTTCCTTCAAAAAAACAAAGTGTGAAGGACCGCTCCACCAATGCAGTACTTCCGGAGGAACAAAAGAAGAAAACGAAAAAATAATCAGTTCACTTTAAAGTGTTTTATAAAAATTAATGCGCGAACAGGCAATAATATCAAAAGGTATAGATTGGGTAAGTGTTTGGCTGTACATTATACTTGTTTCGATTGGAGTCTTATGTATTTTTTCTGTTGAGTATCATAATGACGAAAATATCTGGCGAAACATTATTGGCCTTAAAAAAAACTATTCGCGCCAATTATTATTCATCGGCATTTCTGCGGTTGTGGCCACTTTTATTTTACTTACTGACAGTAAATTTTTTACCGCAACGGCCAATCTGGGTTATCTTTTTGGCATTTTGTTAATGATGGCCACTTTTGTATTAGGAAAAGATATTAATGGCTCCCGCTCATGGATTCCTCTCGGTTTTTTTAATCTTCAACCTGTGGAAACCTGTAAGATTTTTACTGCTCTTGCCTTATCAAAATATTTATCAAGGCCTGACACTAATTTTCAAAACCCCCGATCACAATTGATAGCAGCCGCAATCAGTTTAACGCCAGCCGTCTTTTCGCTCCTCCAAAATGAAACAGGGCTGGCATTAGTGTATTTTGCATTCTTAATACCGATGTATAGGGAAGGCCTGCCGCCTGTTTACCTGATAATTGGATTTTCATTTGCAATTCTCGTAGTTGCTACAATTTTAGTTGAAAAAAATACTTTAGCACTTATTCTCACTATAATTGCCGCAATTGTTATTTACGTTTTAAGAAGAACTATCAGGAGAGACAAAGCTGTGTTGGTACTTGTATTAGGACTTTGGGGCTTGTGTGTCGGTATTCAAAGATTTGCTGTTCCTTATATTTTTCAACACGTATTACATGAATACCAGGTAGAAAGGATTATGAACACTTTTGGTGTCGATTATATTCCGCAAAAGGAAACAGCAGGGATAAGTAAAGAGGAGCATTTACAACAAAATAAGGCTAAAAAGGCTAAGGAAAACTACAATGTCAAGCAATCAAAAATTGCAATTGGTTCAGGAGGAATGTGGGGGAAAGGTTTTTTAAAAGGGACACAAACCCAGGGCGACTTTGTTCCGGAACAACATACTGATTTTATTTTTACATCCGTTGGAGAAAATTTTGGTTTCTGGGGCAGTTCTCTAGTGGTTACCTTATATCTGTTCTTTATGCTTCGGATCGTCTTTTTGGCAGAACGGCAACGAAGTACTTTCACACGTGTTTATGCTTACAGTGTGGCAGCAATCATCTTCTTTCATGTGTCTATTAATATTTGTATGACTGTGGGCCTTGCTCCGGTTATAGGAATCACTTTGCCAATGATGAGTTATGGAGGCTCGTCTTTGCTTACTTTTACCATTTTAATTTTTATCCTCATCAGGCTGGATGCCGACAGGCAAATGGTATTGAGATAATAATTCAAAGTTTTAATTTACAGAATGGCTACAATAATTCCTTTGAGTGAGGGTGCTTTCACCGTTGACCAAACAAAGAAATTTGTTCCTTTTAACAAGCAACAGGACGATCTGCAGCAACGAAACAAAGGAAGCCTTTTGGTCGAGATACAACCATTTGTTGTCATTACTTCAAAAGATATTTTACTGTTAGATACCGGCCTTGGTTTTACAGATACAGAAGAAGGACGATTGCAGATCCATAAAAATTTAGCTGCAAACGGGTTAAATGCCGGTGATGTCACTAAGGTACTGATGTCTCATCTTCATAAAGACCATACCGGAGGCATTGCCGAGGCAAATAAAAGAATTGTCAGTTTTGAAAATGCAACATATTATATCAACAAAAAAGAATGGGAGTTTGCATTAAAAAAAGGCTTACCGTCTTACCACATAAACGATTTTTTATTACTTGAAAAAAGAGATAACGTAGTTTTTACAGAAGAAGAAGGCGTTATTGATAATTACATTTATTACAAAGTTACAGGTGCTCACAGTCCTTTTCACCAGGTTTTTAAGATAGTTGATGGGGATGAAACCATTTTTTTTGGTGGCGATGTAGCCCCACAACTGCAACAAATGAAAAACCGCTTTAAAGCAAAATACGATTTCGACGGCTCCGCATCGATGGAACTAAGACGAAAATGGTGGGAGGAAGGCAAGAAACAAAAATGGACTTTTCTGTTCTATCATGATATTAAGCAACCTGTTTTTTCATTTAAGTAATAAGAGCTATAAAAATAAAGGCCTGCCCTAAAAAGGGCTGGCCGTTGCTAACCTATGAAAAACACCGTTGCAAAAATAGGAGAAAAACTTACTTCTCCAATTTTTATTATTTTTTTTACTAATATTGGCTTACTTCTTCTTTCAAATATATTAAGATTTGATTAATTTATCGCTGAAAAACAATTTAAACGAGGTTAAATGTTTGCGAATTCGGAAGCACTAAGGTAAACTAACTAATAATTTGTCTTTTTTTATTGGCGTCTTTCTTTCAAACGCTGAATAAGCACGTTTCTAAAATCCCTTTCAGCGTTATAAAGATCATTTAATCTTTGGGGACCAAGGATATTTTCAAAAGAAGATTTATACTTTTTTCGAATATTCAATAATTTTTGCTCGTTTTCAAGAACATCACCATTCTTGTCACTGGCTCTCAGTTGCGTGATTTCATTCTCATATTGATTGTAGACCGGCCAAAATTTCTCTGCCTCGGAAGCCGTGAGATGTAGCTTTTGAGTAATAAATGCAACTTTAAGAGCCTGGATTCGTTCGCGTCCGTTTCCGTTTTGCGCCAATGTAAACGAATAGCTTCCAAAAATTGTTAAAATGAGAAGTAAATATTTTTTCATTACTGCGTGTTTTTGTTAGAACTTTCTATATTTATTTTTTGAAGATAATTATCAAGAGCCTTATCATCAAGTAAATAATCATCAGGTGCCGGTAGTTCTTTTGTATCAGTATTTTTTACCAGGGTTTCATCATCGAGTATCGTTGTATTCTTTTGCAGGTATTTTGCAATTTCATCGTCAGTTAATGAAGCAATACCCTGGTCAATTTGCTTTGCTGTTTTGTATTGAGAAGCCAAATGGATATACGCTGGAAGATTTGCAGATGAAGCTGCGACATTGCTTCCAGTGTTTGTGTCAGTTTTAAAAAGTTGCAGGGAAGTTATTGTTATTATTCCTGCTATTACTGCTGCTGCTGCATATTTCCACCATTTTTTTACTGAATGAAAAGTAACGACTTTTGCATTTTGCTCCTTTACTTTATTTAAAATTCTATCACTTAAATTATGAAAATAATCCTCAGGAACTGAATAAAGTTCTTCTTCTTTAAGATAATGAAGGACAGGAGAAAGTGATTTAATTTCACTCTCAGCACTTTCTTCTTCCTCTTTAATTTTTGAAAGGATTTTATTACTTAATGAATCAAAATATCCTTCTGGCACCTTTTGAAAATTTTCTTTTTTATCAACCTGGAGAAAAACTGCTGTAGCGATTTTTTCATCCAAATCAATAAAATATCCTTCAGGAACCGTAAACACATTTACCTTCTCCATTTCCGCAAGGGCAGGTGATATGCTTTTTAATTCATTTAATATTTCAGTCGATTTTTCCATTCGCTTCTTCAGACTATTTTTTATTCAATTGGTTTAATTGTTTAGAATAAAATTTTCAATTTTTTTTGCAGCGTGGTGATAACTTGCTTTTAAAGCTCCCTCGCTTGTTTCTAAAATATGGCTCATCTCTTCATAAGGCATTTCTTCGTAATACCTTAAGTTAAAAACCACCCGCTGTTTTTCAGGCAATGACTGAATAGCCAGTTGCAGTTTCCATTCAAGTTTGTTAGCATCAAAATGACTATCGCTTTTGAGTTTGTTGCTCAAACCATTCTCGTCATCACTTAAAGAAACTGAATTTCTTTTTTTCTCTTTGTTTAAAAAAGTGAGTGATTCATTTGTGGCTATCCGGTAAAGCCACGTATAAAGTTGGCTGTCCTCTCTGAAGTTTTCTAACCCTTTCCAAACCTTAATAAACATGTTTTGTAACACATCATCAGCATCTTCATGTGTGATTACTATTCTTCTTATGTGCCAATACAATTTTTCCTGGTATTTTTTTATAATACCTGTAAATGCCTGTTCTTTGGTAGCAGGGTCTTTAAAAAGTGCCAGTAAATCCTGGTCGTCCTGGAATTGAGTCATATTTGTTTATGTCTGAAACAAAAATAAACAAACTCTAAGTAAGACTAAGATTGGAATGAAATGTTTAACCTTGTTTTTCTTTCTTACGTTAAAGTCTGAAACTGAGGTGAAAATCGCAATTCCTTTACCTTTAAAACTTCATCTATTGCATCAAGGTAATGGTTTATTACTATTCTTTTGTCGAACTCTTTTATCATTTTTTCCCTGCCTTTTTTTCCCATCATACGTCTTTCTTCAGCAGAGAGCAAATACATTTTTTCCATTTTACAGGCTAAGTCTTTGGCATTTTTTATCTTGCATAAGTATCCGGTAACTCCATCCTCTACTGTTTCTTTACATCCTGTTGTATTTGTCGTTACTATCGGTTTCTCCATGCTTGCGGCTTCCAACAGGATGTTCGAAGTTCCCTCACGATAAGAAGGTAAAACAATGCAATCTGCATGCGCGATATATTTTCTGATATCCTTTTTTTCACCTTCATAATCTATTATACCTTCCACTATCCAGTTTTGAAGATCATTTTTTGAAATGGTATTTGACTTTAGATTCTGATGCCAAAAGGGTCCTATAACATTAAATAAAACCTGCGGATATTTTTTTTTCAAACTTCTGGCTGCCTCCGCAAATTCAAAAATCCCTTTGTCTTTTATCAGCCGGCCAATGAAAAGAAAAGTAAAATGCTCATCATTATGATTTGTGACAATCGGACTAAACTTATTATAATCGACCCCCGAACCAGGGATTCTTTTAGCGACTTCTTTTTTTACAAATTTGTTTTCGAGGAACAAGTTCATATCATTGTAATTCTGAAAAAAAACTGTGCGTGTTTTCCCAAGAGCAAAACGATAAATAAAACGTGCAATTCGGTAAGCAAAATTTTTGCTGCTAAATAAAGGGCCAACTCCGGTGATATTTGTTATTGTAGGAATATCCAGATATCTCGCAATTAAATTTCCAAAGATTGCTGGCCTTATACTAAAAATAAGACAAAGATCCGGGTTGATTTTTTTTAAAGCGCTATATAAATTGAATATATACTTTAGAATTTTGAATGGGTTTAAATTACCTGAACCAATATTAATAACCCGCAAGCCAGTTTTTTCTACATGTGAAACAAAACTGTTTGTATGGGTAAGAATCGTAACGTCAAAACCTTCCTTTAAGAGCCTTTTCATAAGACTGTCGCGCATAGTATAAGTAGAGAAAAGACTATTCTCGATAACTGCGATTTTTTTCTTTTGAGATGAGCCAGTCGTCATTGGTAAACTTTTTTATACCATACTTCCATCGAAAAAAGAGTCCATAATATCTTGGCTCTTTTTTCATCTGGTATTTTTGTTTTCTTTTCTAATAGGTTTTCAACAAACCTAGGGTTGACAAAGTTCTTGTAAAAATTGTTATTTGCAGAAAGATAATCAAAAACTATCTCTTTTAATTCATTATCCAGCCACTTTTTTAGTGGGATTTCAAATCCACGTTTGGGCTGATTTATTAATTCACTGGGAAGATATTCTATGGCAAGCTTTCTCAAAAGGCATTTGGTTGTTCTGCCCGTTATTTTATAATTGTCGGGAAGAGAAGGCACATATTCTAATATTTCTTTTGAAAGAAAAGGACTCCTGCCTTCTTGAGAATTCGCCATTGTGGCTATATCCATCTTAACCAAAAAGTCGTCAAAAAGCACCGTGTCAAAATCAAGGTTCATTATCTTTTTTAAACCAGATAAATTACTGTTTGCAATTTTTTGAAACTGATTTTTCACTGGTTTTAAATAATCGGACCCCTCATCCAAAAGAAATTTTTGGAAGCCTTCAAATATATCAACACCGGCCGAAAGATAAATTTCTAATTCTGAATTGGATGCAAGAGAGGCAAGGCGATATAAATAATTATAAAGCGATTTTTTATTATTTGGCAATGGCAATGATCTCTTAACTGCAACGGCTGCCTTTTTGATAAAATGATTTCTTTTAAAAAAATCATACTTACTGAAAGGAACATAACGCCGGTAACCTCCAAATAGTTCATCGGCTCCATCACCATTTAAAATAACGGTAACATATTTTTTAGCTTCCTGGCTTACATAATAACTTGGAATTGCAGAGCTATCATAAAATGGTTCACCGTAATTACATAAAATTTTTTCTACATCCTTCTTCAAATTTTCAAATGAAATTCTGATCTCTGTATGAAATGTATTATATTTTTGTGCAACTAATTTTGCAAGCGGCGCTTCATCGTATTCTCCTTCAAATGAAACCGTAAAAGTTTTAAGATTGGGTTGATATTGTTTTGCAATTGCCACAATAATACCACTATCAATACCGCCGCTTAAAAAACTTCCAACTTCCAGATCGCTCGATTCTAATCTTCTTTTTACAGCCTGATGAAGGAATTCGTCTGTTTTTTGTAAACTTTCTTCCAAGGAATCAGGAGAAATTTCCCGGTAAAAATCATTGATGTTCCACCACCTTTTTTCCTTAATTGAAAGTGAAGTACAATCAACAATTAAAAAAGTTCCGGCTGTTAATTCAGTTACATTTTTGTAGGGAGTAAATTGCCGGTAAAAAGTGCCTAACCTTAAATATTGTAAAAAATTAGCTGGCTCAATTTGAACATCGACCATTGTTTTCAAACAATTCAACTCACTGGCAAATACAAATTTTTTGTGATCAAAGAAATAATAAAAAGGTTTTTTTCCCGCACGATCGCGTGCTATAAATAATTGATTTTTTATTTTATCATAAATAACAAAAGCAAACATGCCGTCGAGCAGATCCAAAAAATCAGCGCCAAAACGTTCGTACAATAGAAGCAAAGTCTCGGTATCCGATGAGGTATTTCCTTTTAATTCATATTTCTTCCTTATTTCCTGGTGATTGTAGATTTCTCCATTAAAGATGATAGTGTATTTTTCATCCAAGTGCATAGGTTGTTTTCCGCATGAAATGTCAAGAATAGAAAGCCTTAAATGAAACAAATCAACGTTCTTGTGTTTATAATTAGCGTGTTCATCAGGACCCCGATGATGTAAAGTTTTAATTACTTCCGGATAAGGGAAAGTTGAGTTGATTGCTCCGGCAATGCCACACATTATTTATTAAATATTTATTGGCACAAAATAACTTCATTTCTCAAACGATTAGCAGAAAAATAAGTATCTGAATAATTTGTTCATTTACTAATAAGTATAATCACGCTAATGAAGGATTCAAACAAATAATTTTCACTTTCTCTTCTCTCTTTAATTTCTTTCGGGCAGATCTTTCTTTGCCTTTTTCAAAAATTAAAAAAAGTGCAATAGTGTAAAACGGAAGACAAGGAATTTTATAACGGACAAGTGTTCCAAAATTTAAAGTGCTGGCGCCAATAAACAATCCGAATACGACTGCAAAAAGAAAACAATACATGGTTGGGGGATCGGTAGTAATGCTTTTGAAAAAATTGAATATACCTCCCTTGATCAAAACGTAAAGAGTGAAAAACATTAATACAAGACTTTCTAAAGCCGCTATTAATTGTGATATTTTATGCGCTTCCCAAATGAAAGGCCGAAAAAAAGTTGTAGCTACTGCAACCGGCGCAATCCTTATAAGTCCATCGAAAGTGCCGTCAAACGTTTCTCCTAAACTGAAATTTGATGCTGCATCTTCGCGACCAGTTCTGTCCTCAATCACTTCATTTAAATGAGAAATACTGGAAGTTAGATCATTAACAGCGTATCCGCCTAACTCATCATTGTAAGATGAAAGAATTGTTGTAAAAGAATAAACCGTTAGACCAATAAAAGCAGGAGCCAGCAGATAACGGAAAAGTTTAAATTTAATGGCCTGGATATTTTTTAGAACCAGGAATAAAATATAAAAGGGTAGGTAAGCAAGGAGAATGTATATTTTAAGAACTACCAGAAAATAGGCTGCTATAAAAATGATTATACAGTTTTTAGCAAAACATTTCTTCTTAACAAACAAGCCATATAAAGAGTAAGTAAGCCATCCCAATGCAGCAATAGTTAATGAATCTTTCAATAACCCCGAACTCCAAAAAGCCAGTGATGGGAAATAGAGAATTGAAATTGCAAATTGCTTGTGAAGGTTTGGATATTGTTCATAAAAGAATAAATATAATTTCCATAAACCGGAAAATGCAAGACAGGCAAATAATAAATTAATTACAGTATAACTTCCAAAGGAAATAAAGGAAAAAAGTGCATCCAAACGAATAACCATAAAATTACTTTCGTCTCTGAAATACCCTCTGTTATAAGGGTTAGAAACCAGGGAAAGATCAAAATCTTTTCCATTTTTGAAAAGGTATTTAAAATTCGATCGGTTATTTAAAATAAGATGGTATAAATTATTGCCTTCATGGTGGTATAAAACCGTTGTGTCTCCTACTGTCAGGTAAGAATAATAAAGAACAAATAAAAGACTGGCAAATATTTTTATCCAAAAGCCCTGACGATGGTATTTTTTTAAAAACGGATCATCATATTTCTTTCTTTTTGCCTTAAAAAATAAATATAAGATCAGAATATAAACGGGAGCTAAAAAGAAATCAAGAAGGTCCATTTTATAAAGTGTTTATAACAGCAAAACGTGTATGTACGGTTTCTGTTGTTACAAGCTGGATCACGCAGAATGCAAAAGTGATTTTTTTAAGTCTCTAAACTGAGGCTGAAAATAACGTCTTGAATTGCGTTTTGAAGAAGGATGAAGCCGTTCAATTACCATTGCAGGAGTTACATTGCAGTTATTTAAAAAAGCATCTTTTACAGGCCATAAAATAAAATTCAATTTTCTCATCTTATTGCTTTTCTGAAAAACGAGTATAAGACCGCTAAAAAGAATAAGGAAAAGAACATACATTAATAATGGTGTAAGCGCGTTATTACTAAATCTTGTTTTTAAAATATGGTACCTGTTTCGCACATAAAAGTACATTTTCCAGTTGCTGGCATAATCCCAATCATTTTTATAAGAATAAGCACTTGCCGGATGATAATGGATACTGTTGGTTTTAGTGTAAAAAGGAATTTTGTATTTGGTAATGATCCGGTGATAATATTCTGTTTCATCACCCCAGATAAAAAGTTCTTTTTTCGGCAGACCTACTTTTTTAATTAGTTGATGATGAATTAAAGTACCATTAAAAGGGTGAGCGTAATTTTGAATAATTTCTTCATTTACTTCTCCGATCGTAGCATAGCCACCGGTTTTCCACACAAAACTCTTGCGATCTTCTTTGTTAATAACAGCACAGTTTCTTAAACAGATTTTTTCTTCGGCTCCTTCCAGCAGATTTTCTAATGCATCTTCTCTTGGCTGGCCATCATCATCCATTAACCATACCCAATCAAAATTTTGTTGATAGGCGAGTTGAATGCCGGTATTAAAACCTCCGGCAGAGCCTGTATTTTTTTGGGTAACGAAATCCAGATCTGGCTGTTGTCTTAGCCAGAATTCTGTACTATCTGTGCTTCCATTATTTACGATCAGAATTTTGTCAATGTGCCTGCTCTGATTTCTTAGGGCGTTCACACATTCAGCTAATAATTTTTGCCGATTATAAGTTACAACAATAGCAATGACGGTTTCCATAAGGATAGGAGTTGTAGATTAATAATATTCAGCTCCTTATAAAACGTACACAGAATCACTTTTATTGTCACAAAAGATCTGCATAAAAACTAATTTTCTTCATTTGGAAAAACAGGTAGTTTTTCTTTTGCATTGTTTGCGCAAATAAATTTTTTTGAAAAAATTATTGCTTCTTCTATAACATCATCCATATCCATGTAGCGATAGGTGGCAAGGCGTCCAAGAAATGAAACATTCGAAAGACATTCCGCTTTTTGCCGGTATTTATGTAAAATAATTTTGTCTTCCTTTAATCTTTTTGGATAATAAGGAATATCGCCTGAATTTGTTTCTTTGCTAAATTCTTTGAAAATAATGGTTCTTTGATGATTTTCCCAAGGCATGAAATGTTTGTGCTCAGTAATTCGGGTAAATGGGATTTCTTCATCACAATAATTCATTTGGGCTGTCCCCTGGTAATCTCCATCATGCACAGATGACTCAAAAGTAACGGTTCTATAACCTAGTCTTCCAAACTGGTAATTAAAAAAAGCATCTAAAGCGCCCGTGTAAAAAATATGCTCATATTCGTTTAGTTTCTCGTTATTATATTTCTTATTAAGATGAACATGAATGTTAGGCAAATGCAATAATTTTTCAATAACCTCCGTGTAGCCATTAATAGGGATCCCTGTGTATAGACTGTTGTGATAATTATCTTCGTAACTAAATCTTACCGGAATTCTCTTTAACACTGAAGCTGGTAATTGCTTTGGCTCGCAGCCCCATTGTTTCCTCGTATAGCCTTTAAAAAATGCGTGGTATAATTTTTCACCGATAAAAGAAAGAGCTTGTTCTTCAAAATTCTGTGGTTCAGATACACTTTTATCTGAAATCGTTTCCAAAAATTCTTTTGCTAATTGAGGCGTAAAGTTTTTTCTGAAATATTGATTTAAGGTTAAAAGATTTACAGGAAGTGAATAAACTTCACCGTTAGAAACTGCCTTTACGCGATGTATATATGGCCTAAACTCAGAATATGAATTTACATAATCCCAAATATGTTTTTTATCTGTATTAAATATATGAGGTCCATAACGATGGACCATTATGCCAGTTTCCTCATCGCGGGAAGTGTGACAATTGCCGCCAATATGCTTTCTTTCTTCCCATATATCAATATGGCAATCCATGTGTTTAGCAAGTTCATGTGCTAAAACGGCTCCTGAAAACCCTGAACCGATCAGCAGAAATTTCGAAGCCATAAAAAAAAGTCTTTATTCTCCTCTTATGAACGAACGGCCAAAAGATATATTGCCAAAGATTAATAGTACAACTTTATTTATTTAATCTTCTTACTTCATCAGCTAATTGCTGCATGGTTACATTTTCAAAATTGTATTCAATATTTAATTTGCTGTAATGCAGAAGGATTTTTTCAAGAAATAAAAAGTTCTCATTCATATTTAAACCAAAATTATGAGGGTGCCACCATAAATGATACATCAAATTATTTTTTGCTGCATAGGTCATGCTACTTATTATTCTCTTTAATCGTAATTTTTCGAATACATTAAACTTCTTTGAATAAGGTCTTAAAAATCTACTTGATGGAATGTTGACCATAGGTAGATTTTTCATGTCCTCTATTGAGTAACAATTATTTCCGCTCAGATTCAAATATGAATCTATCAAACGAAATGGCCTCCTTAAAAAAAACTCACTAGCAAAGCTTTCTGAAGAAAAAAGCCATGATTTTTCATTTCCACGAAAAGCAGTAAAACCCATTTCCCGGCAAATGGCTAAGTACTCTTTATTACATTGATTTCGTGGGAATACAACACTCTTAAATTCTATGCCTCTTTTTTTGGCAATATTTTTTGCAGCGATTAAATCTTGCTTGAAAGCTTCCTTTGTTTGTCCTTTTTCAAGGCAGTAATAATGCGAAAACGTATGTGATGCTATTTCTTGTTCTGCTTGTCTTACTTGATTAATAAGGCTGCTGGCAAAATGATATTCATCTGCTGTTTCATCTTCACCGATAGTCTTCAAATAACCATTATATGGAGACAATTTTGTATTAGTATAATTTGGTTTACTTACAGGTAAATTATTTAGAAGTTCTGTTTTGTTATCAAAAAACAAGAATCCTACTACGGCAAAAGTTGCACGAATATCATATTTTTTAAAAAGAGCTAAAGAAAGCGGTATTACTTGCTGTACACCTAAAAGATTTTCTTTATAATTTTCCAGTTTTACTGCATCCCTTAGACCCCAGTAAATTTCAAAATCAAGAGAGATTACAAATTTGCCATTTGACATTAGAGGACATTAAGCAACGAATAAATAGGCCTTAGCAATACTAAATTCCTTATTTTTTTGCAATAACAATTAAATGGCCACACAGATTTTTAAAAAAGGACTTTTCAAATCTTTGCCGTCTTGAAATTTTTTGTATTAAGCCGGTGTACACATTACCAATTTTTGTTCCGAATTTATAAGCAATTCTGATACTTCCAAAAAACCTGCCTACCGTTTGAACGTTAGTAAATCCAGCCATCTTCACTTGCTTTTCCTGGAGCGTGGGTGTAGTAAAATTACAATGGTGGTGAGTTTTTTTTGCAATATTGCAATACAATGATTTCACGTTATGAAAAATAAAATAAAAATCGGAGCTGAAAAGATTTACTTGTGTTACAAAAAATTTCCCATTTGGTTTTAAAACTCTATGAAATTCGTTGTAAGTTTTTGTGTTTTCATCTTTATCAAGATATCTTAATACCTCAAAAGCTACTATTAAATCAAAATAATTATCCGGATAAGGAATTTTTGAAGAAATTGCCTGTTTTATCTCTATTTCAGGGAAATTTTTTCTTGCATAATTATACATTTCGGTTGAAGGCTCAATCCCATATACTTCAAATCCTTTTTCTTTAATCCAATTGGTGAGATGAGCAGTACCACAACCCACATCCAGAATTTTACTCCCTTGTGGAAGTTTATCGAGAATTATGGATAATTCATCTAAAACCAAGTTTCTTCCAAGAAGAAACACAGAGGCTCTCTTGCCCAATATTTTGCTTTTATTTGAATAAGTATCTTGAAAATGCGAAGCGTCAATATCATGCCGCTTTATTGCTAATTGGGTTATCTGCGAGGAATTCATTCTTTGCAATTCTTATTAATGGCTATATACGGATAAATAAAAAGAGTTCAAATTTAAAAATTGTAAATTTTACTTTTATACTAATATTCTAAATTCAATCAGTTTATAGGAATCAAAAATAGCGATTTGTAAAATCATTTTACCGGGTTTCTTTTATTTGCCTTCAATTGATTAAATCTCTTTATTTTGCTAACGTTTTATGAACAGTAAGTAAATGAAAAGTGAATTTACAAGGAGCCCTCAAAAAATTATCGAAACTAATAACCGGCCTATTTATATTTTTGATATTGGCGAAAAAAATATTGATACAAAAGTTGTAAATGAGTTTGGGGATGAATGGCTTAAATTCTATGAGCATGATGATGATCTGGTAAAAAAAGGCGGGGAAGAATATTTCGACATTCTCACCAGCGAAATGATAAATTCGAATAGTTATGTTTTGGACATCGGCTGCGGTACGGGGCGTTGGACAAAATATCTTGCCCCTAAAACTGGTTTTATCGAAGCAGTGGATCCGAGTGACGCAATATTTGCTGCAGATAAATTATTAGGAAATTTAAATAATATACGCTTATCAAAAGCATCTATCGAAACGCTACCATTTGATGATGAAACGTTTGATTTTGTTATGAGCATTGGAGTTTTGCATCATATTCCCAATACAAATCAGGCCTTAATTGACTGCGTAAAGAAAGTAAAAAAAGGAGGATATTTTTTTGTATACCTATATTATAATCTCGACCGGCGCGGCATTTTTTATAAATTACTTTTTTATTCGAGCAATGCAATACGAAAATTGATCAGTCGCTTACCGGGGAAAATTAAACATTTTGTTTGCGATATACTGGCTGTTGTATTTTATATGCCTTTTATATTAGTGGGCCGTTTCTTAAAAATATCAGGATTTAAAGGTCTTGCGAAAAGGATGCCGCTGCATGGTTATCAAAACCGTTCTTTTTTTATGATAAGAAATGATGCATTAGACCGTTTTGGAACAAGGCTTGAGCAACGTTTTTCTAAAAAGCAGGTGATTGAAATGATGCAATCAGCTGGCTTGACAAATATTGTAATAAGCCAAGGAATTCCATTTTACCATGCAGTTGGAAAGAAAAAGTAATTCAATAAACAACAGTATTGACAGTTTTTATTTTACTTTAAAATTTGCTGATAAATCTCGTAATACTTTTCGACTGCATTGTCAAGATTATAAAATTCTTCAGCAGCTTTTCTGATTTCATTTTCTTTAAAATCATTTTTTTTGCAAATTAGTTCAGCGACAGATTTAAATGAAGAGTCGTTTAATTCTTTCAAAACAATTCCCGAATGATATTTTTCTACAATTTCTTCTACATCGCCAATTCCTGAATTTGTAATAACAGGAATTCCCATCGCCATAATTTCCGCGAGTTTTGTAGGTGAGGAAGATTGTTTGGAATAGCATGACTTAATAAAAAAAACTGAAAGTTTTGAGAAGGAAAGTAATACGGGAACTTCATTTCGTTTAGCTTTTTTTATCATGATCTTATTTTCATTCAAACCGCATTTCCGAGCTTCTTTTATTATTGCTTCTTTTGGCGCGGGAGAAATAAACAAAAATTTTGCTGCAGGATTCTTATCGCTGATAATTTTAAAAAATTCGATCATTTCCTTTATAAGATACCATGTTCCAAGTGAGCCGAGATAACTGATAATAAAATCCTCTTCTTCAATTTTCAGTTGTTTTTTAAAACGTTCCTTCAAAGAAAAATCAAGTTTGTTTGCGTCGAATAAATTAGTATCAACGCTACAGGGAATTACTTGAAACGGCCGATTAATTTTATATTCCCGCCACTCTTTAATTATTTTTTGTGCGGCAAAAGTTAGACAAACTATACCATCATTTTTCTCAACAGCTTCTTTTTCTTTTTGCTTAAAGAATTTGTAGATTTTTTTGTAAAAGAAGTTTTTTTCATTCCAGATTTTTCCTTCAATTCTGCTATCAGCATAGAATTCACGGATATCATTCAGAAATTTTATGCCGAATTTCTTTTTCATTTCCAATCCAATTAACGCCGGAATTCCGGGTCTTGTGTGAACCATGTCGAATCGTTCTTTTGTATGCAATCGTTTTGCTTTTTTTTTCAATTGCATAACATCATACATCGTAGAGAGAACCGCTGGTTTTTTGTGATACATGATTGGCACCCACTTAAGATTTGCAGATGCGATCATTGTTTCCACATTTTCTTTATGCAAAAAATAATTTTGTGATTTCTCGCAGGTTAGAATAGTAAAGTTATATCCAAGCTTTGAAAGCCCTGCCAGGTAAGGAATTATCTGGCTTTGGCCAAGTGGATCTGTTAGTCCGTCATAAGATATGAAAAGTATATTTTTAGGAGAAAACAATTACATTTTACTATTTAAAGTTTCTAAATAAATTTTTCGTAGACCTGCCATGTGATGCTCAAGAGTAAAATGTTTAATTACTCTTTCATGAGCTTGTTTTGCTTTTTCTAAAAGGTGTTCTTTATGATCCCTGCAATACTTTAATTTTTGAATAAAATCGTTGCTATTATTGATATCAAAATAAATAGCGCAATTTTCGCACTGTTCTCTGAACGAATTAATATCACTTAAAAGCAAGGGCAGTTGTACGGCCATAGCTTCCAGCACACTTAATGAAAAGCCTTCATAAATTGATGCCATGACAAATAAATCATATTGATGAAGGACTTCATGAATATTTTTTACCTGGCCTTTAAGGATGATTTTCACATTTGATTCGTTTATGGAAGCATGTAATTTTTCTTGTAATGGCCCTTTCCCATAAATCGTTAATTCTATATTATTATTTTTTAACCCGCGAAATGCTTCTAACAAAAAGTTATAGTTTTTAGCAGAACGCAAAGATCCTACACTAACCACTCTAAATACGTCACCTGAATGAAAAGAAGGCTTTCGGTGGTATTTGGAAATATCCACAAAAGTGTATAAGATGTAACTCTGATTACGCCGTAATTTTAAAAGTGAAAAATAATCCTTCATTGCCCTTTTCGAAACAAATATGAGGGTCGATTTTTTAAATTGATAAGTTAACTTCTCTATTGTACGAAAGTACCATTTTTGGTAGTCAACAATTGAAGCAATTGAAGTATGTATCGTTGTAATTAGTGGAATGCCTGAGGGGGTAGCTAACCGCGCAACAAAATTGCAAACAGGTAAATGCGAATGGACTAAGTCAGGTTTATACTTTTTTATTACCTTTCTTAATTTAAGAGCAGCAACAGGAAATGAACGCAAACGCCCATGGTTAAGACAAATGTACTTCTCGCAAACCAATTCGTTTTCAAAACCATTATCATCCTGCAGAGTTACCACAATGTTGTGATATTCATTCAATTCTTTTAATACATGCACGAACATCGTTTCTGCACCTCCACGATTAAGATTGAAAATAAAATGGATGACGGTTTTGGTCATTAAACATCTTTTTGTTAAAGCAATTTGTTCACTTTAAAATTACATGTCAGAAAGAGATCTCGATTCAGTAAAGTGATGTGGGTACTTATAACTTTGCTGATTAACTTTTTAAAGTAAGTAACATTCCCGCATTTGTAGTAAACAAACAATTAATGAGATTCATCTTTTATCATTAAACAGAAAATTGTTAATCCGATAATTATTGACAGGATTATTTTTTACTGCTAAAATAAAGCATCTGATAATTTCTTTTGTATAAAGCCAATTAAATTTGAAACGAAAGATCAACTTAAAAAGTGTTTTAAAAGTGGGTGATTGTTTTGACATGGTGTATGCAAAAAAGCGCTCTTGTTTCATTCTGGCAATTTTTATTTCTTTAGGAAATTTGGTTTCGTATTTTCTAAAAAAATATTCATTGCCTTCTCTTATATATTTGATATTTGAACTAATATTTGACTTGTGAGAGCGATAAAAGGTTAAGGGAATATGTAAATATCCTATCGGATACTTCTCAGCAATTTTATACCAAAGATCACGATCTTCCACCTTTGCGTTTACATCAAAATAATTCATTTCTTTAACCACTTCATGTTTATAAAGGATCCCTTGTGGATTTATGGGCGAAGCCTTTAGAAGGTCTTTCAATATCCAACCAGAAATCGAGGGTTTTTTATAATAGAGCGTTATCTCCTTTGTTTCATCCAGGTAATTATAACCATTTCCATACACCATCCCATAATTGGGGTTGCTTTCGAAGTATTTTACTTTTTCTTCAAGATTATACATGTCCCAAAAGTCATCGCAGGCGAGCGTGGCAATATATTTTCCACTTGCGAACTTTTTTATTCCATAATTCAGTCCCCCGGCAATACCTAAGTTTTCCTCAGTTTTAAGCAGAAAAGAGTTTGACGAAAATGTTTCAAGAATTGCTTTTCCAATTTCAAAACTTTTGTCATCGGAATGGTTATCTATATAAATAATTTCAAAATTGGAATATGTTTGTCCAGTCACAGATCTAAGTGCTCTTTCAATAAATTTTTCATGCTTATAACTCAAGCATATTACACTGACCAGAGGAAATTCGCTACAATCCATTCCTTAATTGAATTTTTTAAAAACCTTTTGAAGTGTAAACGAATTTTTATCGGATTGATTGTACGATAATATGATTACCTAAGCCGCTTTCTCATTAAAATCCACATCAAAAGCCAGTATAACGCATAGTTGACACAAAACGCATAAGTTGCCCCTATTAATCCAAAATGATCCATAAAATAATATGCGGACACAACGTAAGTAAGTGCAAACAATATTTCGGTGCCTATAAAAGTTTTCGTAAGTGCTTTGGCGACCATTAAAAATGATAGAAGCCAACTTCCTATTTTAAAAAAGTCGCCTAGCAACTGGTAAGTAAAAAGAGGTCTCATTGGGAGAAATGCCGATGTAAATAAAACATGAATGATCATATCTTTAAAAAGCCAGATTAAAAAAGCAATTGTTCCTACTACAGGCAAGATAATTTTATATCCATTTACGATTTCGCTTCTTAATTCATTCTTATTATTCAATTCAGATAAGCGAGGCATATAATAAACGCCCAAAACAGAAGTGATAAAAGCTAAATAATAATCAGAAATTTTCGTTACTGCCTGCCAATAGCCAGCGTCGGCAATAGAAAACTGATTAATTATCCTGTTTCTCACTAAAAATTGCATTGAAGGAACGACAAAACCGCTTACGATAGCCATAAGTGAAAATCCGGAAAGCATTTTCACCACCGGTTTATCCCACGATTTAAAATCTGGAGTCCATTTTATTCCTAATCTTTTAAAGAAGTAAATATTTATAAAAAAAATGACTATAGCTGTTGCTGTGCTTGCAATTAAAACACCTTCAATTCCCCAGGTATAAGCAAAAAGAACAGTCAAACCTACTCCGGTAAGCGATGAAGAAATATTTACAATTGTGAATTTTCTTATTTCTTTTAAGCCGTTTAAAATTGCAAGGAACATTACATTAAAAGAGATAACCATCGTAAATAAACCGAATAAAAAATAGACAAGCCAATAATCTTTTGTTTGAAAAACAGCCTCTGAAAGATAGATACTAGAGGTCATTACAAATATTGAAATTAGGAGAGAACTAATGAATACGATAAAAAAGGCTGTATTTATTATTTTTTTACTTTTAGAAGGATCGTTTTTATGTTCTGCAAGGTATTTAATGACTCCTGTTGAAATTCCGGCGGTTGCCAGCATGGTCAAAATGGCGGTTGTATTTTGAAACTGTCCCACAAAGGCAATTCCGGAAGGACCGATTTTTAACGCTACAACTTTTACAATAATAAAGCCACTGATGAATGTTACGGCTGTGGAAACAGAAGTATAAAGACTGGTTTTTATTAAATTCACTTGAAGCTATTTATAACATTACAAGCGTTGGAAGTCTCTTCAACTTTCATTATCTGGCTTATAGGTAGTGAAATTATTTGTTCATGGATTTTTTTAGAGATAGGATACGAGTAATTATTCCATTCTGAATAGGCTTTTTGTTTATGTGGTGGGATGGGATAATGAATTACCGTTCGAATTCCATTTTTTTCCAAATAACTTTGAAAACTTTCTCTTTCTTCTACTCTTACAACAAAAAGATGCCAAACATTAGATGTTAAATCTTCAATATTTCTTTGTTTATTATAGGGCAGAGTTACCAGATCATTAGTGATATGATTTAAATAATATTGAGCTATTTTTCGTCGATGGATGTTGTCCTGCTCGAGTTTTTTCAATTTAACAGATAAAAATGCTGCCTGTATTTCATCCAATCTGCTATTTATTCCTTTATAAATATTCTCATATTTTTTGTGCGATCCATAGTTGCGTAGTGCACTTATCGTTTCAGCCAACTCAGGATCATTTGTAGTAACTGCCCCGCCATCACCAAGTGCTCCGAGATTTTTACCCGGATAAAAACTAAATCCTGCGGCATCGCCCAGTTTTCCGCATTTAATTCCATTTAAAGCTGCACCGTGAGATTGTGCGCAATCTTCAATTACTTTAAGGTGATATTTTTCGGCAATTTGGTTTATGGAATCCATATTACAAAGCCTTCCATACAAATGAACGGGAAGAATTGCCCTGGTTTTTGAAGTAATTTTTTCTTCAATCAGATTTTCATTTATGAGGTAGGAATCGATATCAGGTTCGACCAAAACCGGTTTTAATCCAGCTTTAGAAACAGCCAAAATACTTGCGATATAAGTGTTTGCGGGGACGATTACTTCGTCGCCATTTTTCATAAAGCCTAATTCCTTATAACCTTCCAAAATTAGAATCAGGGCATCTAATCCGTTGCCTACTCCAATACAATTTTTTACACCACAGAAATCTGCGAATTCTTTTTCAAATTTTTTTACTTTTTCTCCTAAAATAAACCACCCGGAGTCCAGCACTTCTTCAAAGGCATTTAAAAGCTCATTTTTATATTGAAGATTGATGTTTTTAAGATCTAAAAAATGTATCATTGGCTGTGTTTCTATTTATTGGTTACACTCCATTCATCAAAACCCATTTCTTTCCACGGCATTCCTCTGTCGAACCGGTATGGCCAGGGATAATGAGGTTCGCCGGTTTCTCTCGATTTTATTTCACGAACATCTTTTATATTTTTTGCAGGGCTACCGAGTACCAATTGATAATCGGCGACATCTTTTCCTACTATACTTCCTGCTCCGACCAGACAATGATTTCCAATTTTTACTCCAGGCAATAATACACTGAATACAGCAATCTGTGAATAATCTCCTACGGTAGGGCCAATGCAAATATTTGACGGAGGAGTCGGATCATTTGTAAAAACAACATATGGATAGATAAAAACAAAATTCCCAATCTTCGATTTTTGTCCTATATGAACATTGCTATGCAGCCAGCAATAGTCGCCTATTTCAGAGAATCCCTGTATATCGCTCAGTGTACCTATCCTGCAATGATTGCCAATTTTCATATTTTCTCTTATGGTAACTCTATGGCCTGTAGTAAAATTATCTCCGATCGTATTTCCACTGTAAATAATAGTATGGCTTCTGATTAAAGAATGTTTACCAATAATTGTTGCAGCGTTTTCATATTCTGGATTCTCATAGTAATCAGTTAATGGTTCACCAATAATGCAGTTATTACAAATAATGGTATTATCCCCGATAATGACATTATCAAGTATGGCGGAGTTGTCACCAATTTTTACATTTTTTCCAATTTTTGCTTTTGGAGAAATTTGGACATTAAAATTGTTGAATTTCATATCACCTCAATTTTTTAAATTCTTCATAATCCCTGATATAATCACTTTCTTCATAAGCCATGTTTGCGATGCACATCTGTACGGCATTGTGGGTGTATTGCATCGTCCGCCAACAGTATTGTGGAATAAAAATTCCCTGGCTGGCTGCTTCCAGAATAAATCTTTGCTCTTCTTCTCCGGGCATTTGAGTCGTCACGATGATCCTACCTGCTACAGCTACTAATATTTGTTGAAGTCGAAGATGGGCATGACCACCACGTTTTACGCTTTCAGGTGTAAAATACGTCCAGTAAATGCGTTTCACTTCAAAAGGTAAATTATCTTTTTCAGCTATAGAAATATATCCATCAATAGAACTGCCGATCTTTGGGAAATCGATTAATTGAGGTTTTTGATAAATCATACAGGGAATAGATGCGTTTATAAGATTAGTTTTTAGAGCAAATATATTAGAAACGCAGCTTTTTACGACCTTGAAAAGGGGGACAAACAGAAACTCTTCATTCATGAATTGATGAAAACTCTTTCCTTTTCTTTAGAATATTATTTCCACAACAGGAATAATTTAACTGAAGCAATCCAGAAACGTTTATTGAAAACAGCATGATAACATTGAAATATACTTTTAAAAGCTTCAATTTTACTTTTTCTAAAGCCTGATAACCAATCAAATTTATTTAAATAAGTTGCAGTTTTAGCTTGTTGATATAAGTGATTGCTTTTATACTCTTCAATAGTTTTTAAATGCGAATCGATTATCAAATTAATTGCTCTTATATCATACTTTTTGAAATCGATTCTGTAGTAAGATAGGTATTCGTTCAAATATCCTATAGGAAACCGGCTCGCAATTTTTAGATTCATATAATAATCTTCAGCATAAATGGTTTCATTATAATATCCAACTTCATTAAATACTTTTGTTCTGAACATGTAATTAACAGGGGGGTGAATTTTATTTGTGAAAATATCATCAAAAAGCCAGCCACCTCTAAAGATTTTATTTTTTTGAATTACAGGAACAGAATTCGTGTTTACATAATGGGTATTTCCAAAACACATCGGAAATTCTAGATTTTTTTCTAAAAACTCGACCTGTTTTTCTAGTTTATCAAGACACCAATAATCGTCCGAAGCACAAAACGCAATATATTTTCCTTTCGTAAATTCTTTTATACCCCGATTGAGCGTGGCTGATAGTCCTTGGTTTTTTTGATGTATCAAAGTGAAGTTATACTTTTTCTGCAGTTCTTTAAGTAGTTTAAAACTATTGTCTTTTGATCCATCATCAATAACAACCAAATCAAAATTAGTATAGGTTTGATTTATGATGCTATGAATACATTCTGCAATATACTTTTCGTGATTAAAACACGGTACAATTATCGAAACCAAAGGCTTTTCTCCTTCTTCGCTTATGATATCCACATTCATTTTTAAGGGGGTAATAAAATTACAAACTTTTAATTCGTAATTTAAATTCTTGATATTGATTTTTGATTTTGAAGATCTAAAACATACTGATACCATAACGAGGTTTGTTCCGACATTCTTTCTACTGTATAATATTCTTTGAATTTTTTATAAGCATTCTCTATAATTCTTTCAGTTTTAGCAGGATTTTCAAGTACATATATTATTTTTTGAGCGAGTGCTTCTATGTTTTGTTTTTCAACAAGGAAACCAGTTATATCATCCTCAATTATTTCATTTGCTGCTTCTGCATCAAATGTTACAACTGGTATTTTTGCGGCAAAAGATTCAATAAATACAAGTCCAAACGGCTCAAATAATGAAGGTAAGATGATTACGTTGCATTGAGCAAGGTATCCAGCAGGGTCAACAAACCCCGTAAATGTAATATTATTACGAACGCCGAGTTGTACGGCCAGACTTTCTAATGGACTTTTTAAAGATCCTTCTCCGAGCACGTATAATTTTAATCGGGGAAAATGTTTAATAATTGCCGGCAGTGCGTGTAAAAGATACCTGTGACCCTTCATTTCTTCAAGCCTACCCACAATGACTATTCTGGGTTCGCCACTTAAAATTGTTTGTAGTGCATTAACTTTCTTTTCATTGATTCCATGATGGATGTATTTCATCGGTTCTTGAGAAAGTTGTAAATAATAATACATTTTGGCTATGGCATTTGATATGGCAATGCTGTAGTCTATTCTTTTAATAACCTGCCTGCTGATTAAATAATAAAGATTGTTAGGTATATTTTTATTACCAAGGCCGTATTGAACGAGGTAACTCTCTTCGTACCCATGTTTTGTGGAAAGTAAAACAAGCTGTTTAAGAAAGAATGTTTTAATGATTACTCCCATTAAATCTGCACTAAATAAATGAGTGTGAAGTACATTAATACTATTTTTTCTTAAATAGTTGTTCATTTTAATTGAAAATGACAATAAAGAGATTTTTGAATGGCTTGCCCAAATTTGCGTTTTTACACCTTTGCCATTTAATTCATTCGCAAATTCTTTAAAAAAAACGACCCTCTTTTTGAGACAAATGCACACAAGTTCACAATCAATATTGTTTCTCTTGAGTTCAGGTAAAAGATCCAGCAAATGCTTCTCTGCACCATAAACACCAAATGAGTAAATAACATGGAGAACTTTCAAGAGGTTGAATTAAATTTTGTCAAAAAAAATGCATTTGTTCGGTAAAGCCAAATTCTCAATAATAAAAGAAATTCAAAAAATGATTTTATAAGAGCAACGTATTTTAAAATCTATTTGAATTGTAAATAATCTCTCCTTCAAATTCAGATTCTTTTGTTTTAATAATACTCTTATCGGGTACATGAAAATGAGTGATACCCGTGAAAGTAGCAGAAGCATTGAAATCTGCATCATTATCCTGGGAAAAGCTACAGCTTATAAATAGAATTTCTCTGTTATTAAACGCTGGTAAAGCTCTGGAATCTGCATCAAAACTACAATGGTTAAAAACTACATTTTGGGCTTCATAAAATTCGCACCGATCTCCAAAAACCTTACCGGTTGGAGACATTTTCTTATCCATGGTGAACAGGCAATCTTTAAAAGAGATAGCTTTGCTTTTATCTGCACAACCAAAAATTCTTTCAACTTTACCCACAAAAGTGCAGCTATCAAATGAAAAACCAGGGGATTTGGGATATGCAGCACTGTTAGTAGTTCCGATAAAAGTGCAGTTGATAAAATGGATATTATAAGTGTCCTGGCCAATGGAAATTATTCCCGCTCCGGCATTGTCATTCATATAACAATTCTTAAAATTACCATTCTTAATTATGGAATTTTCGATTTCAATATCTATTCCTGCTGATGGCTTGCTTACTACCGGCGAATTATGATTAAGGGCTTTACCGGTTGAGGAAAATTCAGAATTGATTACTGTTAAATTATTACCTCCTACCCATGAAAGCCCTTGCCTTCCATTGTACTGTGCGATTACATTTTTGATGGTATGCGGGTAAATCGGATCGGTGTTTTTTAATCCGGTCCAGGCTATAATAATCGCATCGAGGCCACAGTCGTGAATATAACAATCTTCTATATCAACCGATTGGTTATTGTACATTCTGATTCCTGTTGCCATTAATTGGACTCCTATATCCTCATACGAGGAGCCTATATTTAATTTTTCTGAATTGCCATCTAGAGTGAGGCCTTTAATTGAAATTGATTTACATCCAACCGCATTCACAAATATATAAGCAGTGGCATAGTACGAACTGCGGTTTCCCTCCTTTTTAATACTGTCCGCAAAGCCGGTTATGGGATTAAAAAAGCCATACTTTAAGCCATTCGCAGCTTTTAAAATAGCTTTATACCCTTTAATTATTATTGGTTTAGTTGCGTTTTTAAATTCAAGAACGGGTTCCTCAAAATAAGAACTTCCTGCCAGATAACTACCGGATAATCGTTGCTTGCCTACCATATAAGTTCCCGGATCAATTATTAAAGTACCACCATTTTTTTCCAGGAAAACTGACGCTTTCTGAAATGCTTTGGTATCATTTGTCACTCCATCGCCAATGGCACCAAAATCTTTTATCCGTATTACGCTGGCTAATTCTTTCGGGTTATGTCGGGTACGTTCAGCAAGAAGGCTAGTTGTAAACAATAAGGTTAGAGCGGAAAGAGAGATATAAAAATCTTTTGTATAAGACTTATTTTTTTTTAACGTACTCAAATTGTGAATATAGAAAGACAGTCTCATTCAAATAGCTATTTAATAGAATAGGAAGTGTAATTTAAAAAGAATCCGGAATGATTCAGAAACATTATTTTTGAAAAAATCGCATTCTAAACTGCTTCTTATATTCAAAAGTAAAATGAAATCTTTTTTTAAGCACAGGTTCGTTACCATTTTTATAGATGTTTTATCGAGTGTATTTAGTTTCATCGCCGTATTGTGGCTCAAGCCTATAAGTATAATGATTCGCTTTCTTCCAGTTAATGCTAAAATCTTTACGAAGCTGGGATTATTTCCTGTAAGAGATCATTACTATCAGCCCCTGATAAATCCCGAAAGGCATTTAAAAAAGTCTTTAAGAGAAGATCGAAACCTGCCCGGAATCAATTTCAATGTTGAAGAACAACTATTGTTACTTCAATCATTCGATTATAACAATGAGCTTGAACAGTTTCCTTTGAATAAGAAAAGAAATTTTCAATATTATTACAAGAATGGCTCTTTTGAATCAGGAGATGCAGAATTTTTGTATAGCATGATTCGTAAAAAAAAACCGGCAAGATTTATCGAAATAGGATGCGGATTTTCGACGCTAATAGCAAACCATGCCATCCGGAAAAATGATCAAGCTTGTGAACATATTTGTATTGAGCCGTACGAAGTCGAATGGATAAATCAACTAAGTGTGCACGTTATTAGGAAAAAAGTAGAAGAAGTAGCTCTTGATGTTTTTAGGAGGCTTCAAAAAGATGATATTCTGTTTATTGATTCCTCCCATATTATAAGACCCCAAGGAGATGTGCTATTCGAGTTCCTTGAGATTTTACCTCAACTCAATCGTGGAGTGATCGTACATATACATGATATTTTTACTCCGAAGGATTACCTTGATGAATTTATTTTCAACTTCCGTTATTTGTGGAATGAGCAGTATCTATTGGAAGCATTTCTTTCAAATAATCATGATTTTAGAATTATTGGTGCAGTTAATTATTTGAGACATCATTATTTTGAAGAACTATCTGCTAAATGCCCGATCTTAAAATCTCAGGGTTACAGGGAACCAGGATCATTTTGGATGGTGAAAAACTAATTTTCTTTTCCTAAAAAATTATTGCAAAAAATCGTAAACGCAGCTATAAACCAAAACCACGGATACCAAAAATTAGCAATAAAGATGTAATGCATAATGCCGCTGCTTACTGCTATTAATAAAAAAAAACGAATCGATGATTTGATTCTTATAGTCTGATACATAAAATATACAAATAGGAGTAACAGAAGAAAAACTCCCAAAAACCCCAGCTCGAACGTAATTGAGTAATATAGCGAAAGGATAGCGTTACTTTCATCGAACCCGAGTACGTCATATCCGGCGGCGCCTGTTCCTACTAATTTATGAATGAAGTCCAATTTGGAAAAGTTATCATAAAAGAAATTAATTCTGTTTTGCCGGTCATCAAAAGAATTTGAATCCATCTTAGCACTAATACTGAGTATAATAAATGCGTAAAAAGAAAGGTAATAATTAAATAAAACGATGACAACCGAGGAGAGAACTGTACTAAGAGCAAATTTAAATGGGTGTCGCTTTAAATAGGCCCAGATGTTCTTGATGTAAAAAATCAGTGCAAATAAAATTGCTATAGGAATTATAATGAAAGAAGCTGTGCTAACTGTAAAAATAATACTAAGCAAAAAAATAACAACAATGATACCTTTTACTATTCTATTCCAGCGGCAGAACTTAGAAAAATACATATAATAAACTGCGAGGGGACTAAACATCTCCATCATGAATGCAAAATGGCCTGATTCGGGAGCAAAACCTCTTGCTCTATAATAAGTACCGAGTACTAACGCCTTGTAGTACGCTTCCGTTTCAGTAGGACGAGGGATATAATCATTTAAATTAACCCCAAAAGCATTGCTGAAAATAAATTCTATAATGGCATAAGTACCACTAATTAAACATGTATAGGTAATAACCTTCAATACTTTTTTAAATAACCTAATTTTATTATTTGTGTTAAAAAGTACAAACTTTATTGTTATATAGAAAAGGATAAAGCTGGATAAATAAGCTACAGTATGATTAAAGGATTTTGAATTACCAAGCCCATTTATTAAAAATGAAAAAATTGTAAGAAATAGAAAAAATAGAATTATCAAAACATCAAAACCCAAAAACCCCGGTGGTAATTTTCCCGATTGCAACGTCTTTACAATCATTAGCATTAATAAGAATACTGCAAAAATCAAAGGAAGCGAGATTGTTCCGGTAAATGCAAATGCCGAAACAAATGGCATGGTAAAAATATAAAGCAACAACAGGATATAACTTAGGTATTCTATAGTTAGGCCTTTTTGTAAGCTTGTCCGAGGTTTATGATTTTGTAATAAATCCATAATTTATAGTAAAAGTATAAACGCTTCAAGTAAGGCAATTGGTAATAGCGATGTTGTTTTAATATTTCTATTCTTTCCGAATCGATTTTGCCGGAAGCTGTAATACTCATTTCGTGTATCCTGAATTTTGTTATAAAAATATTAAGATGTTTCCCTTTAATATTTTTGGTAGAAAGCGCCCGCAAAATATAATCATAATCAGAGGCATAACGGTATTTTAGGTCATAGCCTTCTAATTGGTTATTAAGTTTTGAAGAAATAAAAAAGCACGGGTGTTGGACAAAAGTACCGTGAGTTGACAAAAGCAATTCCCTGAAAGTAACAGGGAATAACTTAACTTTTTTATATTTTCCATCTTTTGACTTGATCATATTTCCATAATAATAATCCAGTTTTTCAATATTTATCTGTTCTACAATATTGCTTATCGTGTCATTAGCAGCTAACACATCATCTGAATTAAGAATTAAAATATAGTCACCGGTAGATAGACCTAAACCTTTATTGATGGCGTCATACATACCGCTGTCTTTTTCACTTATCCAGGAGGCGATATGGGAGGAGTATCGTTTGATAATATCTACAGTATGATCATTTGATTTGCCATCTATAATGATGTATTGAATGTTTTTATAAGTTTGGTTAATTACGCTTTCAATAGTTTCGGCCAAAAAACGCTCGCTGTTTTTACTAACCGTAATAATTGTAATTTTTATTGGAAGCTTCAAAATCATTTTGTGTTAGTGGTTAATAAACAACTGAGCTGAAAATGATCAGTACGATTGACGCCATTCATATATGATATATAAATTTTTACAGCTCTCTTAAAAAGATCATTTCTACCTGTAACAATCTTCCGTTTCGGGGATCCGAAAATCCACTTTCAAGTGAACACAAGTAAAATCCTTTGGATTCAATAAATGTTTTCATTTCGTCAAACAGTCTTTCTTCTTTATAAAGTGAAACATACGATGATTCAAGTTCCAGGGCATAAATATTATCAAAGCAACCTTCTGCGCCTTGTAATATTTTCCATTCAAAACCTTGTGCATCTATTTTAAGAAAGAATCGTTTATTGAAATTGATTTCATTCAAAAGAGTATCTAAGCGATTCACTTTAATCTCTTCTTTTGAAATGTATTCTGTTTCCGGTACTACCTCCACAGAAAGCTTATTGATTTCGAGAATAGAACTGCTTACTGAATTTTTAGAAATATTGATCATTGCCGTTCCATCGCTATCACCTAATCCAATATTAAAAGTCTTCCATTGAGAATGCCGCCCGGCTTTTTTATGTAGCGTTTTGAAGGGTTGCAGTTGTGGCTCAAATGAATAAATGGTTCCTTTGAAACCAGCAGACCAAAGTATTTTAGCAAATTGTCCTGTGTTGGCTCCTACATCAAAACAATGATTTACATTGTTATCCTTAAGGTATTTAAGTAATGCACGAAAATTAGGAGTAGGAAAGCGCCTGAAATCGAAACCTGCTTTATGAAAAAGACTGTTGACTTTGCTATATAATTCTATTTTTGAAAGCAATCCGGTAAAGTTTTAATATCTAAAGTGTGTCAAATATAAAATAATTGAAAACCAGTATAGAATAAGGGGAACCTGAAGTTCAATAGTTTAATAATGATTGGGATAATTTTTAAAAAGTTTTTTAGTTTGAAATAAACTAACGATTATAAAGGAGATCAGAAAAAGAAAGCAAGCGATAGTAGCAAAAATAACTGCTGTAATCATTTTACTGGGTTGTATCTTTTTCATGGGATAGTTAGCCGGATCAATTATTTGCATGAGTGGAATGCTTTTTAAATACTGAAATCGGGCGACTTCAAGATTTTTATACAATTCGGTATAAGCACTTCCATATACCTGTGTATTAATTTGCTCTTTTAATATCGGTACCTGGGCATTGGCAAATGGGGTATTCAAATTAGCATCTTGTGCCGAAGCCCTGTTTGTAATGGTTGCATCCAATTTCTCTTTAGCTGTTGGCACAGCTTTTTCTAAAATAGTTAATGTCTCTCTTGCTTTTTTGCTACGGATATCTGTGTAAAAAAGGTTGGTCTTTTCAATTAGCTCATCGGTGAAAATTTTTGAGAATCTCTCACTCCAGCTGCTAACCATCAATTCATAAACATTAAGATTTTTATTTGGTCTTCTTGCTATTATATAATATTTCTTAAACGCTAAGAAAGTATTGTAAAGTACACTATCCTGTGCGTAAGTAAAAGAGCTGCGTGGTTGTGCAGGATAGAAATGGGTTTCAGGTTTTTTTATATTCTTATCTGACTGATTCTGGCGATAGTATTCGATAAGTGTATATGGCTTGTTGTTAAATGTATCAACAGAAAGTAATACGTCTTCTATAATCCTTCTGCTTTGCATTATTTGGAGAATATTATCGCCTGTGAAAACGTCCTGGGAACCTCCAAGAGAAATTCCAAACTGGCTTGCCAAGCCCATGGCTGCAGACATTCCACTTTCAGATCCACCTTCATCTAAAGCAAACGATAGATAACTTTGGTAAACAGGTTTTTGCAAGTATGCATACATAGTGCCGGCGACAGCACCGATCAAACCAACAATTAAGAATAACCACCATTTATTAATCAGGCGCCTGAGAATTTTATTGATCACGACACTCTCAGAATACACAATCTGATTAGATTCTGTTTTATTTTCTACCAAATTGTTGCTCTTCATTGCCTCCATGATTCTTTATTTACTCAGATTGAGAATTACATTTGATAAAACTGCCAGTGAAGAAAGAATTACAGACCATTCCCCAATGGTGATTTTTGACTTGTTTCCTTTTGCTTTTTGTGGTACAAATATCTCTGATCTCGCTTTGACAGACGGATAGGATTTAAAAAATAAAAAATGCTTTACAGAAGCGGCTTTCCCGTCCGGGTATATTACCAAAGCGCCGGATTTTCTTGCATAAGGCGTAAAATTGCCAGCCTGCTCCACATAATATTTTAAAGTTTCATCTTCTTTAAAAGGAATGATGGTTGGGTTATATACCTCACCGGAAATACGCACTAGATTGGAACTTCTATCAATCGTAAGTACATCGCCATCTTCCAACGCCAGATTTTCAGAGCTGTTGGGATTCGATAATGCTTTCGAAAGATCAACACTGATGAGATCGTATGATTTATATAATTCATCTTTTAACCGGGGATGAAGAGCAATGCTATCGGGATTTATATTGAGAATTCTTTGAAAAACTTTTTCGCGCTCTGAGGCGGTAAGATTTGATTTGATACTTCTGCGAATGGTAATAGAAGAGCTATCAGCAGAAGCTTTAAAGCCTCCCACTCTTTGAAGTACATCAGTTATTCTATCGCCGCTTTTTTGTAATCCGTACCTTCCCGGACTTTTAACTTCACCCAATACAAGAACGGTCCGTTGAGGGCTATATCCCGGAAGCGATTTAACAATCACCAGGTCATAAGGCTGCAATAAAACATCCTGTGCTGCATCGTTTTTGCCTGTGAGATCAATGTTGAAGATCCTGCTTTCATTGTGATTGGCTTTGTCTACATTAGCGTTTCTGATTCTTCTGGAAATCTCTATTGTTGCTGAATCACCAAATTGTGAAACTCCACCTGCAGAAAGTAAAACATCTCTTAAAAAAATATTTTCTCTCCACGGTACCATTCCCGGTTTTCTTACATTCCCTTCTACCGTAACATAATTGCTGTCCTGAAATTCAAAAATGGAATGAACGGCAATAGAATCATCTTTAACCAGGTAAATATTTTCTTTTAAATCGTTCGCTGAATCCAGATTTACAGAAAGCATGGTTGGCATTTTGTTTTTTAAATACCTGAAAATAGAAATGCGGTTGCTATAAGCGTCCCTTGTTAATCCTCCGGCTTTTTCTATCAATGCATTGATCGTCAGGCCTGGAGTTAACTCGTACGGCCCCGGCCTTAAAACCGATCCGCTGATAATAATTCGGTTTCCAAATTCGTCCTGCAATTTTCCTACTATATATTGATCACTGCCATGTGTTTGGAAAGAATTAAAATCACTGGCATTCAGATCAATTATTTTTTTGTCCGTTTGTGTGATGCGTATAACGGTAACGTTGCCCCTGTAAGCATTGTCTGTAAAGCCACCGCAATATTTTAAAAGATCGCTAAAAGATTCATTATCGCGCATCTCAAATTTGCCTTTTCTTTTTACATTTCCGGTAATAGTGACGCGATTTTTATAATAAGGAATTCTGATCACATCGCCTTCCTGTAAAATGATATTATCTGTTTGATTTCCTTCCAGCAGGAAATCATAAAGATCAGCGGTTGTTTTCAACTGGTTGCCCCGGATAATTTGTATATCGCGATAACTTCCCATTGAAGTAGGACCGCCGCACAAATAAAGAATATTATAAAGAGTAGTTAAAGAAGAGACGGTATAAGTTCCCGGCTTTTTTGCCTGCCCAATAACGGTCACACGGATACTTCTTATTTTCCCCAGTGTAACCACAACTTTCGTTTTACCGGTATTTATTGCACGATAGATTGTAGAAGCCAGTTTGGTTTTTATTTTTTCCGTAGCCTGCTCTATGCTAAGGCCATTCAAATAAATAGGGCCAACGTTAGGAATATAAATTTCACCGAGTTCATTTATGGTAAGATTATATTTCTTTTCGCTATAGCCATACACTGAAATTATCAATTCGTCGTCAGGGCCAAGAACGTATCCCGCAGGAGCAGGAATTCTTAAATTCGGTTCAAAAACAAGGCTGTTTGAAGTAAAAAGTTCTGAACCAAAAATTGAGGTGTCATTCTGGAATCTCTGTAGATTTTTGTTTAAGCCACTGGAATCATAAGCATGTGGAATATCTAAAGTTTGTTCTTTGTCGTTTTCAGAAGTTTTATCCGGATTTTTTTGCGTTATTGCATCAAGCCTTTCCCGCATTTTTATAAGTTGCTGCTCTGGCAACCCTTTTTGTGTAACCATTTTATACAATTGAGATTCGGTAAGACCCGTTTCCATTGCTTTATTGTAAAAAGCAATAAGTTGACTATCACTATAATCGTCAATATTGATTTTACTTAAATCCTGATTTTCGAATAAACTATTTTGAGCGTGCAGTTGGTTTGAACAAAAAAGTATAACGAACAAAACAAATAGTACTCTTTTGACTATTATCATTATTTCTTCATTTAAAATATTTCTTGGCTAATAAAATCAGAAGCGCAAAAATTCACAGTAAGTTAATAATATGTTTAGTTTAGATTGCAGTAACAAATGTACGAAAGTCCGCTCCAATAAGTGTTTAATCGATATTTAAAAATAAATGCAAGGATCATTATTTTGAATTTAGAAACCTGTTTTATTTGTTTGTTTACACGATTAAGTAAAATCTATTTCTTGAAATTTCTAATATCATGTACCAATTGAATTGCCCTTTTAGTTTCCATTAACGGAAAACCTTTTCCTTCAAGAATGTTTTCATAAGATTTGGTGTGAAGTTCGGTGAAGCCATCACTGAATTCAAATGATTCTCCGTCAATATTTAAAGCTCTGTAAGTGCGTTTACCCGAAGCTTTTAAATCTTCCGGCAAATTATTTACATCAATGCTTAATCTCCATTTTACAGATGCATTTTCCAGTTCAAGAATTCCTGAAGCAGTTGACCTTGTGTGTTCAATCACAATATTTTCTTTCACCTCGCCAAAAATCCACATCAACATATCAAAGAAATGAACACCAATGTTCGTGGCTATTCCACCACTTTTTTGAATATCGCCCTTCCAGCTTGCATAATACCAATGACCGCGGCTGGTAATGTAATCGAGCTCTATCTCGTGTTTTTTGTCTTTCGGTTCTGCCTGCACCCTTTCCTTTAAGGCTATGATTGCGGGATGCAATCGCAATTGTAAGATTGTGAAGATTTTTTTGCTGGTTTCTTTTTCTATTTCCGCCAATGCGTCAATATTCCATGGGTTTAAAACAACCGGCTTTTCGCATATAACGTCAGCGCCCACACGCAATCCAAAACGAATGTGTGAATCATGCAAATAATTCGGACTGCAAACGCTTACAAAATCGGTTTTGATTCCTTTTCGCTTCAGTTTTTCAATATGCCTGTCGAATCGTTCGAACTCTGTAAAGAAATCTGCTTCCGGAAAATAACTGTCCAAAATTCCTACAGAATCATTTTTATCTAAAGCGGCAATTAGTCTATTTCCTGTATCTTTTATCGCCTTCATGTGCCTGGGAGCTATATAACCGGCAGCACCTATCAAAGCAAAATTTTTCATCAGTTATTTTATTCTTTTTACAACGTTGTTTTCCAGCAAATATTCCTGGTTACTTTCCGGGCAAATAGCAATATTTTCAGAATTAAAAATCAGTTTTTGGCCATATTCACTGATCCAACCTTTTTGCCTGCCAGGGTTCCCAACGATCAATGCATAAGAAGGAACATCTTTGGTAACCACAGCGCCTGCACCGATAAACGCAAATTCTCCAATTGTATTTCCACAAACAATAGTAGCATTTGCACCGATGCTCGCGCCTTTTTTTATCAGTGTTTTTTTAAATTCTTCTTTCCTGCTAATGGCGCTCCTCGGGTTAATTACATTGGTAAGTACCATGCTCGGACCGAGAAAAACATCATCCTCACAAATAACGCCTTCATAAATACTAACATTGTTTTGAACCCGAACATTATTTCCAAGGACCACTTTTGGAGATACAACTACATTTTGTCCGAGGTTACAATTATTCCCGATAACCGCTCCTGGCATTATATGGCTGAAATGCCATATTTTAGTGCCGTCACCGATCACACAATTTTTGTCTACAAAAGAAGAAGGATGAACGAAGTAACTCATTAATGCTGTTTTACAATATTTTTTAAATAATCACCATACCCGCTTTTTTCAAATCTTTTGGCAAGAGTCATCAATTGGTCTTTATCTATAAAATGCATCCGGTAGGCGATTTCTTCCAGACAACCAATTTTAAAACCCTGTCGTTTTTCAATTACCCTTACAAATTCTGTAGCGTCATGCAACGACTCAAAAGTGCCGGTGTCAAGCCATGCAAATCCACGGTTTAAAACCGCAACTTTCAATTTTTTATTTTGCAGATACTTCCTGTTTACGTCAGTAATTTCATATTCTCCTCTTGAAGAAGGTGATATATTTTTAGCGATCTCCACAACAGAATTATCATAAAAATACAAACCCGGAACTGCGTAATCGGATTTAGGATTTGTAGGTTTTTCCTCGATACTCAATGCAACATTATTTTCATCAAACTCAACAACTCCGTATCTTTCAGGATCTCTGACGGGATAAGCAAAAATAATTGCTCCTTCAGGGTTTGCTGATGCCTGCAGTAATCTTGAAAAGCCGCTTCCATAAAAAATATTATCACCCAAAACCAACGCTACAGCATCATCGCCAATAAATTTTTCTCCTATAACAAATGCCTGGGCAAGTCCGTTTGGTTTTTCCTGGACTGCATATTGCAAATCACATCCCCATTGTTTTCCATCGCCCAGCAACCGTTTGAATTGAGATTGATCTTCAGGAGTAGTGATAATAAGAACTTCCCTTATTCCTGCAAGCATTAAAGTAGATAAAGGATAATAAATCATTGGCTTATCATAAATTGGCATTAGTTGTTTGCTCACTCCCATTGTGATGGGATACAACCTCGTACCAGAACCTCCTGCTAATATAATACCCTTCATAGTTATCTTTTTTCGTACTGTTGCTCGTAGTAATTCTGGTAATTTCCGCTGGTAACCTCATTCAACCATTCACTATTGTTCAAATACCAATCTATTGTTTTCGACAAGCCTTCTTTAAACTGTAAAGATGGCTGCCAGCCTAATTCCTTTTTTAATTTTGTCGCGTCTATTGCATAACGCAAATCGTGGCCTGCGCGATCTTTTACAAACGTGATCAGTTTTTCTGATGTTCCTTTTTCGCGCCCAAGTTTCTCATCCATTTGGCGGCACAGCTCTTTAATGATGTCAATATTTTTCCATTCGTTGTGGCCACCGATATTGTACGTTTGACCAATTTTTCCATTATGCATGATCATATCGATTGCTCTCACGTGATCTTCTACATACAACCAATCACGTACGTTTTCACCTTTGCCATAAACCGGGATCGGTTTGTTATTAATAATATTATGAATAGAAAGGGGAATTAATTTTTCGGGAAAATGAAATGGCCCATAATTGTTGGAGCAATTAGAAACAATAACCGGTAAATGATAGGTATGATAATAAGCTCTCACAAAATGATCCGAAGAAGCTTTGGATGCAGAATAGGGGCTGCGGGGATCGTATGCCGTTTCTTCTGTGAAAAATCCTTCTTCGCCCAAAGTTCCATAAACTTCATCCGTGGAAATATGATAAAATAATTTTCCTTCAAAATTGTTGTTCCATTGTTCTTTTGCAACCTGCAAAAGCGAAACGGTTCCCAAAACATTGGTTTTCACAAATGACAACGGATCACTAATGGAGCGATCTACATGACTTTCAGCCGCACAATGCAACACATTCGTAAACTGATATTTTTCAAACAGACTTTTGACCAGTTGCATATCAAGGATGTCACCTTTTACAAAAGTATAATTGGGCTTGTCTTCAATATCTTTCAAATTCTCAAGATTACCCGCGTAAGTAAGTTTGTCGAGATTTACTATTGTATAACCGGGATATTTATTTACAAACAAACGCGTAAGATGCGAACCGATAAATCCTGCGCCACCGGTAATTAAGATTACTTTTTGCATTCAACATTTCAATTTAAACAGTTTGCAAAAGTATCAATAAATTTCTGCATTGAAAACGAGATGTGACGCGCAGTAAGCCGGCTTTTTCGAAAGAATTTCATTTTATAGGAATGAATTAACAAGCTGCTGCCATCAGCAACCTTTTACGATTTAACTTTGCAGGCTATGCATTATGCTTCAGTAGAAAATTTAACTAAATCATTTGGTGTCAGGACTCTTTTTAAAAACATCAGTTTTCATATAGAAGAAGGCGATAAAATTGCTTTTGTTGCACGAAACGGAAGTGGCAAGTCGACTCTTTTAAAAATAATTGCCGGCCTTGATACAGCCGACAGCGGAACCATTTGGATCCATAAAGACGTTAAAGTGATCATGCTGCAGCAGGAAACTGCTTTTGAAAATGACTTGTCCATCTGGGATAATATTTTAAATCTGGATAATCCTGTTGTAAAGCTTGTCAAAGAATATGAAATGCTTTTGGAAGAAGAAAAGCCGGATGATCACCGGATCAGCGAGCTGGTATCAGAATTAACAGAAGCAAATGCATGGACTTTTGAAAGTGACCTTAAACAGATTTTGGGAAAATTAAACCTGCATCATTTAAACGAACCTGTAAAGAATTTGAGCGGAGGCCAACGCAAAAGGGTGGCGCTGGCGCAGGCTTTGACAGAAGCACAATTGCATGAAGGGAAATGCATGCTGATCCTTGACGAACCAACGAACCATCTTGATGTTGAGATGATTGAATGGCTTGAGAATTTTTTGGCAAGCAACAAAAGCACTTTGTTGTTGGTAACCCACGATCGCTATTTCCTCGATGCCGTTTGCAATGAAATCATCGAACTGGATGATGAAAAATTATATATCTACAAAGGCGATTACGATTATTTTCTAGAACAAAAAGCTCTTCGCCAGGAGATTCAGCAAAGCGAATTATTAAAGGATAAAAATATTTTTAGGAAAGAACTGGAATGGATGCGTAAGCAACCAAAAGCGCGCACTACAAAATCGAAAAGCCGGCAGGACGCCTTCGCAGAAGTTGAAGAAAGAGTAAGCCAGAAAAAAGAAGTGGCTGAAGTTTCATTGCAGGTGAAAATGACCCGAATGGGTGGGAAAGTGCTTGAAATGAAAAAAGTGTATAAAGCTTATGGCGATAAAGTGATCATGAAAGGCTTTGATTACACTTTTAAAAAAGGAGAACGAATAGGAATTGTGGGTAAAAACGGCACGGGGAAATCAACCTTTTTGAAAGTGGCTTTGAATATTGTTCCTGCCGATAGCGGCAAAATAAATCATGGAGAAACCATTGTTTTCGGAAATTTTTCACAGGAAGGATTGCAATATAAAGAGGACAAAAGAGCAATAGAATATGTAAAAGATTTTGCTGAATTTTTTCCACTGGCTGATGGAAGCAAGATCAGCGCGTCGCAGTTTATGGAGAAATTTGGATTTACTGCTCAGCAACAATTTACCCCATTAACCAAATTAAGCGGAGGAGAAAAAAGAAGGCTGCACTTGCTTAGTGTGCTTTTTAAAAATCCTAACTTTCTTGTTTTGGATGAACCTACCAATGACCTGGATTTGCAAACCTTAAGAACATTGGAAGAATTTTTGCAGGATTTCCCGGGCTGTATTTTGATCGTTAGTCACGACCGTTATTTTATGGACCGGTTGGTTGATCATCTTTTTGCTTTTGAAGGAAATGGAGAGATAAAAGATTTTCCGGGAAACTATTCACAGTACAGGTTGTGGAAACAGTTGGAGGAAAACAAGCCTCAGAAAGCTGAGAGCAAACCGCAGAAGACTGAAGGCAAAATTCAGAATGCAGAAACCAATGAAAAACAAAGATTTTCTTTTAAAGAAAAAACAGAATTTGAGAAGTTAGAAAAAGAAATAGCCGAGTTGGAAAAAGAAAAAAAAATCCTGGAAGTAAAGCTCGGCAATGGATCAAATGACTTTGAAAAGTTGCAGGAAACTTCGGAAAGGATAAGTGATATTTTGATACTCCTTGATAAAAAAGAAATGCGTTGGCTTGAATTAAGCGAAAAAGCTGGGATATAAACTTTACTAATAAACAAATAAAAGACATCAATTTTTAAATTGATCAAATAACGTGTTTGAAAATGAAGAACTGGTTTGCATCTGATTTGGTTTTTAATTCACTTTATCCCAAGCCGGTGGAGGAAGTGGCTGAAAAGCATTGGACGCCAATAAATGTTGCAAAGAAGGCAGCCGCTTTTTTGGCTGCTTCGGTTGATGTAAAAGTGCTTGACATTGGAAGTGGTTCTGGAAAATTTTGTCTCGTTGCTGCCCATCAACATCCCCTTACTAGTTTTTACGGTGTTGAGCAGCGACAGAATTTGGTTGATCTTTCAACTGAATTGGCAAAAGAACTTGAACTCGAAAATCTCAATTTCATTTGCGATAATATTTGCAATATCGATTTTGGGAAGTATGATCATTTTTATTTTTACAATTCGTTTTATGAAAATGTGCCAGGCACTCAAAAAATTGATTCAGCCATCAAATTTTCAGAAGATTTGTATAATTATTACAACCGTTATTTATACAAACAATTGAAAAAAAGGCCAGCAGGAACAAGGCTTGTCACATATCATAGTTTTGGTATTGAAATTCCGCCGGGGTACGAAGTCGTGAATACAGATTACAATGAGTTTTTAAAATTCTGGGTAAAAATTTAATAAAAGCCCAATGAAAATTTTCAGATTTCTATTAACGATCACAATTGTTCTATTTGTTTCAGAAATTACAAATTCGCAGGTAGTAAATAAAGGAATTATTCGGATTCTCTATTCGCCAAATCATCCTGAAAACACTTTCATCCCTTCTAAAAATATCGGTGGCGCAATCGATGGACATTTTAAAGGTGACATTGATAAAATGCTTACTTCCAAAAATATAACGGAAATGAAATTGGCTGGACTAAAACCGGTAAGTTATCGCTTGCGTACGGAATTGGCAGGTGAAGTTTGGCATTGGAATCCTGATGGAAAATGGAGTGACAGTCTCAAGGAACAAGGCTATTGGGTTTCTGATACAGGTTCTAAGGACCCGATTCTACTTTCCCACGGTTACCGTTTGCCAAGAAGAGGTAATACACATGACCAGGCTAACGATGATGGTTATTCGAGAATTACAGATGGCGATACGACAACTTTCTGGAAAAGTAATCCTTATCTGGATTCTTTTTTTACGCAAGAATCAAACAAACTTCATCCTCAGTGGATGATTGTGGACCTAGGTAAACGGAGAAGCGTAAACGCTATTCGCGTAAAATGGGGAAACCCTTATGCGATGAGTTATACGATAGATTATGCTAAAGGGAATGACCCACAATATTTCGATCCTTTTGAACCGGGCATTTGGTATCCTTTCCCAATAAACTCGATTTATAACAGTAAAGAAAGAAATAGTATTAAAAAGATTTGCGGTAAAACATTAAGGGCACGTTTTATCAGAATTTCTTTTACAGAAAGTTCCTATACTTGTAACCCGCATTCTAATGATATTCGGGATAAATCAGGATTTGCGATAAAAGAGATAGAAGCCGGCATGCTTGATACAAAAGGCGTTTTTCATGATTATGTGCATCATTCAGCCGATCATCAGCAAAGTGTTGTTTATGTTTCTTCTACAGATTCGTGGCATACTTCGAAAGACCTCGATCCAAATGTAGAACAACCGGGTGTGGATCGGTTTTTTACGGATGGACTTACAGCCAACCAGCCAGCATTAATGCCGGCTGCGCTTTTATATGATACGCCTGAAAATGTTTTGTCATTGGTAGAATATCTTAAAGCCAAACATTATCCTGTTACTGAATTGGAGATGGGTGAAGAACCGGAAGGTCAATTGGTTTCTCCGATAGATTATGCGGCACTTTATCTTCAACTCGGAAAGAAATTAAGGAGTCTGGATGAAAGTATTAAGTTGGGTGGCCCCTGCTTCGCTTCACTTTCTTCTGAAGAAGAAGACAGTGCAACTTTTACTGAAGCAAAATGGACAACACTTTTTTTGAATTATTTGAAAAGCCATAACAGCCTTAATCTCTTCAACTTTTTTTCTTTTGAATGGTATCCTTTTGATAATCTCTGCACACCTCCGTCTCCGCAATTAGCCGTTGAGCCTTATATGCTTTCAATTGCGATGAAAAATATTCAAAACGTTTTACCCCCAAAAATTCCAATGTATGTTACTGAATATGGTTATTCAGCTTATGAAGGGAAGCCTGAAGTAGAAATTCAGGGCGGGTTAATGTATGCCGATATTTTGGGTAAATTTCTTGAATTGGGCGGCAGTAAAAATTTTTTGTATGGCTATGAGCCTGCTTTTCTTCAGCAATCATCCAATTGTGGTTTTGGCAATGATATGCTTTTCGGTTTGAATGATAACTCGATGATAAATTATAAAACAGCTGCTTTTTACACTACTCAAATGATTACTCATTATTGGGCTCAGCCGGCAGATTCATTATTAAAAGTTTATGCGGCCGAATGCAATATTAAAAACAGGAAAAATCAATCACTTGTTTCTACCTATTCAATTTGTACTCCTTCAGGTAAATGGTCTGTAATGCTTATCAATAAAGATCAGCACAAAACCTTTAATGTAGAGATTAAGGTTAAAAGTGCATCTGATAAAAAGATAATACCATGGAGACCTACACGTTTAATCCAATTCGATAAAGAACAATATGAATGGAAAGAGGATGGTGTGAATGGGCATCCTGTAAGAAGTCTTTCTCCGGTAATTAAAAAGATAGGCGGAAGTTCAAATATCTTTTTACCGCCACTTTCATTAACAGTAATTAATGAATAAGGAATAAAAATTGGTAGTTTCGGTTTGTTTACTGTTATAATTTAAAGAAGAATCAATATTTAAAGAATGAATCTCAAAAGAAAAATTATAACTTCGATTTATCCATTACAAATGAAACTTTGTAAATTGACAGGTGTGGGAATAAAAGTATATGAAAATAAAAATAAAGTAGTTGCCCCGAAGAATTTCTATTCATTGAAAGGCACATTAAATAATGGGGAAGAAATTTCTTTCGAAAGATTTAAAAATAAGAAAGTGTTAATCGTTAATCTTGCTTCTCTTTGTGGATATACTCCTCAGTATTCCGAATTACAGAAATTGTATGAAAGGGCGGAAAACCTTGTCATTCTTGGCTTTCCGTCAAATAATTTTGGTGATCAGGAACCGGCAGCCGATGCTGAAATCGGTAACTTTTGCAAATTGAATTACGGAGTAACTTTTCCTTTATTTAAAAAAGCAGACGTAAAAGGCAATGAAAAACAACCTATTTATCAATGGCTAAGTGATAAAAATGAAAATGGATGGAATGATCTTGAACCGCAATGGAATTTTTTTAAATATCTAGTCGATGAGAATGGAAATCTTGAAAGTGTTTCTTCATCTTCTATTTTGCCGGCTGATATAAAACTTTAAAGGTTACTTCACTCATTCTATTCGTCAAATGCTTATGCCGTTATACGGCGCACTTTTCATGATAATTGATTAGTTCGATCGGAGTTTTTTCAAATTCATATCCTGAATAATGCCTTACAATTTCATCCAGCACATCAATAATTTCATCCACTTCTTTTAGCGTAACTAGCTTTCCGCGATATTCTTTTATGTTCGGCATTCCTTTTAAATAATTGGTGTAATGCCTGCGCATTTCATTGATACCGACGACCGGCCCTTTCCATTCATAGGATTTTATCAAATGCTTTTTGCAAACGGCCACTCTTTCTTCAACAGTTGGTGAAGGAAGAATTTCGCCGGTTTTTACATAATGCGTGATTTCATTAAAAATCCAGGGATAACCTATGGCTGCCCGACCAATCATAATTCCATCCACACCATATTTATTTTTATATTCTACTGCTTTTTGCGGAGAATCAATGTCGCCGTTTCCAAAAATGGGAATTGTAATTCTCGGATTTTCTTTCACTTTTGCAATGAGTTCCCAATTGGCAGTTCCTTTATACATTTGGGTTCGAGTGCGTCCATGGATTGAAAGCGCCTGAATGCCTACATTCTGCAATCTCTCTGCAACTTCCTCAATATTTTTTGAATCCTCATCCCAGCCCAATCTTGTTTTTACTGTAACAGGAAGTGTTGTACTTTTTACAACTGCATCCGTTAACCTGATCATAAGCGGAATATCTTTTAACACTCCGGCTCCGGCTCCGCGACAAGCGACTTTTTTTACAGGACAACCGAAATTGATGTCCAGTAGATCAGGATTGGTGGCATCAACAATTTTTGCTGCAAGAGATAAACTCTCTTCATCGCCTCCAAAAATCTGGATGCCGACTGGTTTTTCATAATCAAAAATGTCCAGCTTCTTCTTGCTTTTGATAGCGTCGCGTATTAATCCCTCGCTGCTTATAAATTCTGTGTACATGAGATGTGCACCATTATCTTTGCACACTGCCCGAAACGGAGGATCACTCACATCTTCCATTGGCGCCAGCAACAAAGGAAAATCTGGAAGTTCAATATTACCGATTTTGATCAAGTTGAATATTTTGTTTTTGGTTTTGTTAATACAGTTTTTAATTTCCGCTTATCATAAAGCGTTCATTTTAAATTCTTTTAAAAATTTTTGGCTGTAAATTTACGCACTTAAATTTTGGCATTATAATGATTGACAGAAATTCTAGAAATTTTAGCTATACCGGACAGCTAGGAATATTATTGGGACTAATAGGTGGGGGAGTGATAATTGGAGCTATAGTTTCTTTCATGATCTGGCTGGGAATGACTGGAAGAGGCATTGCCACTATGCAGACAGATATTTTGAACCCAAAATATTATACTGCTATCATGTGGATGCAGGCGGTTTCTACTTTGCTCATGTTTTTTTTACCGGTTTATTTTTTTGCTCTTATCTGTTATCGCAATCCGACAAAATTTATCGGTTTTAATACCAGGGTTAATTACAAACAGGCCTTGATTTTGCTGGCTATTCTGCTTCTTACATTTCCTTTATCGGGTGCTCTTGCGGAGCTTACGAAAATGATCCCTATCTCGAAATCCTGGCAGATATATTTTAAGGCAAAAGAAGCGGCCCGGGCGGCGCAGGAAAAAGCACTTATCAATATCAATACGTTTCCTAAATATTTGGTTTCGATGATAATTATTGCTTTACTGCCGGCAATTTTTGAAGAAGTTTGTTTCAGGGGCGGTATTCAGAATATCTTAACCAGATGGTTCAAAGGTCCATGGATCGCGATTATCCTTACTTCTATTATTTTCAGTTTGGTTCATATTTCTTATTATGGTTTTCTCGTGCGCGCTGTTCTCGGCGTGTTTCTTGGATTAATCTTTTATTACAGTGGAAGTTTATGGCTTTCCATTCTTTTTCATTTTTTATACAATGGACTGCAGGTAACGGCGCTGTATTTTGCAACCACTTCAGCGGGAAAAGTATCAGAAAATGCGGATATTGAAGGAAGTTTTCCCCTTTGGGCAGGAATCGTTTCTCTTGGATTGATCATTTTTGCTTTTATAAAATTCCGTGAAATCTCCCTCCTCGAACAACAGAAATATGTGATGCCGGAAGAAGATCCGGATGATTTTCAAAATTGGATTACCAAAGAATCTTAAAATCTTTCAATGGCTTTTGATAGCAAAACCTTTAGAACCCGGACGCTTACCGCCATTGTTTTTTCAATAATAATGCTCATAGGATTGTTATGGAATAAATGGAGCTTTATCATTTTGTTTACGCTCATACATTTTGGTTGCTGGTTCGAATTTATTTTCCTCGTAAAAAAAATCGATCCGGAAAATTATAGGGTCAAAAGCCTGCTGGGATTGTTTTACATCACGCTTCCGGTTGTGTTGATGATCTTGATGCGGATAAATAATTTCAATGATTTAGCGGATAATTATTTAAAAATAATCCCGTGCGGGATTGTTTTTTCTATGTGGATAAATGATACTATGGCTTACATTGTTGGGTCTTTGATGGGGAAAACGCCCTTGTCTTCCATTTCTCCTAAAAAAACCCGCGAAGGAACTGTTGGCGGAGCTATACTTTGTGTGATTGTGATATCAGTGGCAGGATATTTTACTTCTTTTTATTCAGTTTCTACCTGGATTGTTATCAGCTTATTCTGCGCTGTTTTTGGCACACTTGGAGACCTTCTTGAAAGCAAGTTAAAACGCCTTGCAGCAGTGAAGGATAGCGGAACATTGATGCCGGGGCATGGAGGTTTTCTCGACCGCTTCGATTCAATGCTGGTTGCCGTCCCATTCGTATTTGTATATTATGCTTTATTTGTTATGTGAATAAAAAAAATGAGGTCTCCCCACCAGTTTTTATATTTGTAGTTTAAATATAGTTAATGAACATTCATAAAGAAGGGTATCGAACGATCGCAATTACTGTATTATTATTTGGTGCCATTAATATTATTTTCTTTTATTTTTTTAGTGCGCGGATGCCTTTTCTTTCGTGGGTAGTATTTGGAGTTAGTCTTGTTGCACTTCTATTTATCATTTCTTTTTTCAGATCTCCAAAAAGAGCTTTCATTGTTGCGCACCACCAGGTAATTTGTCCCGCAGATGGTAAGGTAGTCGTGATTGAAGAAACTGTAGAGCCGGAATATTTTAAAGATAAAAGATTACAGGTTTCTATTTTTATGAGTCCCGCAAATGTTCATATCAACAGGATTCCAATGTCAGGTAAAGTTGAATACAGCCAATATCATAAGGGGAAATATTTGGTAGCCTGGAATCCTAAATCTTCTACAGAAAATGAACGGCATTCGGTAGTAATTAAAAGCGACAGCGCAGAGATCTTAGTAAAGCAAATTGCGGGGGCTATGGCTAAACGGATTGTCAATTACCTTAAGGTTGGCGAAAATGTTTCGCAGGGAAAGGAGATGGGATTTATAAAGTTTGGTAGCCGTGTGGATGTATTGTTACCGGTTGGAACTGAATTAAATGTTTCGCTTAATCAAAAGGTAAAAGGTGGCGTGACAGTGTTGGCTACAATTGATACACTTATTCCTGTAGATGAAGCCGATCTTCCTGTGGATGCTACTTCTATTTAGCAACAGTAAACGAGTAAGTAACGGTTTTTTTATTTTCTCTAATCCGAATTTAATATGTCATTCAATTATTTAGAAAGTGTAAAGAAATATTTTCATCAGCAAAAGTCACTTGGCGATAAAACCATTGAGCAATTAACCAAAGAAAATCTGTTGTGGCAATACAATGAAGCCAGCAACAGTATTGCAGTTATAGTTCAACATTTATGGGGAAACATGTTATCCCGGTGGACGAATTTTCTTACTGAAGATGGAGAAAAAGAATGGCGTGATCGTGATACCGAATTTGAAAAAGTAATAAAAACAAAAGAAGAACTGGTTAAAAAATGGAATGATGGTTGGCAATGTGTTTTCAATGCGCTTGATTCTTTAAAAGAAGAAGATCTTTCCAAAACGATTTACATAAGAAAAGAATCTCATAATGTAGGAGATGCAATCAATCGTCAATTGGCACATTATTCAAATCACGTAGGGCAAATAGTTTATGTGGGAAAAATGCAGTTGAATGAAAAATGGAATTCCTTGTCGATACCTAAAGGAAATTCAAAGGACTTTAATCAAAAAATGATGGCAGGAAAATGAGTGCTTATAAAATCAGCTCCAGTTCTTTTAAATGGCGGATAGTATAGGTTGGCTGAGCGGGGCATTCTTCATTTATGTAATTCACAAAAATGGAATCCATTCCGGCATTGATCGCCCCCAAAATATCTGCTTCAGGATTGTCGCCAATCATAATGCTTTCTTCAGTTTGGCATTTGGCTTTATTCATTGCGAATTCAAAAATTTCTTTTTTCGGTTTTACAGAATTAGAAGTTTCAGAGGTAATGATATGGGTAAAATATTTAGAAAGATCAGCACTGTTTAATTTTAGTCGCTGCGTTTTTTCAAAACCGTTTGTAATCAGATGAAGTGAATAATTTTTTTGAGTAAGATATTCCAGAATTTCATAAGTGTAATCAAAAACCCGTTTTTTTGTTGGAAGGACTTGCAGGAAATATTCGCTCATGTCTTTTGCGAGTTTTTCATCCGCAATATGAAAATCAAGCAAGGTGCGCCACATCCTGCGCCATTTCAACTCTTCCACAGAAATATATCCTTTTTCATACCTGCTCCAAAGAAGCTTATTATGATTTAGGTAAATATTGTAGAACCTGTCAAATGAGCCGATGGCTTTTGATTCAAGTTTAAAAAAACCATATAATTCAGTAAGAGATTCTTCAGCATTCGCATTAAAATCCCAAAGTGTATGATCAAGGTCGAAAAAAAGGTGTTTGTATTTCAAATAATCTCTATTTAAAATTGTCGACTTAAGATTCTTAGATTTGCCTTATAGCTAAAACGAAAAAATAATATGAATATTGTAATAACCGGCGGCAGCAAAGGTATGGGAAAAGCTATGGCGGAGAAATTTGCAGCTGCAAAAAATAACATTTTCATTTGTTCCAGAAACCAACAGCAATTGGCAGAAACGGCTAAAGAACTAAACAAAAAATACGAAGGCCGTGTAGAATATTTCCACGCTGACCTGTCAAAGAAAAATCAGGTTTTGGGATTTGCCAACTGGCTAACTGAAAAAAGTTTACAAACTGATATATTGATCAACAATGCGGGGCAGTTTGTGCCAGGCAGTATTTATAATGAACCGGAAGGTAATCTTGATCAAATGATTGGCATTAATCTGTACAGTGCTTATCATTTAACGCGTGCGTTACTTCCTCAAATGATAAAAAATAAGTCCGGGCATATTTTTAATATTTGTTCGATTGCTGCCTTGAAAGCCTATGATAATGGCGGATCTTACAGCATCAGCAAATATGCTTTAATGGGTTTTAGTAAAAACTTGCGCGAAGAAATGAAGCCCTTTAATATCAAAGTTACAGCCGTTTATCCGGGCGCTGTTTTTACTTCTTCATGGGAAGGCGCAGATATAAGGCCAGGAAGAATTATGGAAGCAGATGATATTGCCAACCTGGTTTTTGCCGCTTCTGTTCTTTCGCCGCAGGCCTGCGTGGAAGAGCTTGTGGTTCGACCGCTCCTGGGTGATCTACCTTAAAGGATTTTTAACACAGGTTCGTTCTATTAACCTTTTTTTAAATTCATTTGCAACTACTTTTGTAGCTCATCTTTTGCAGAAGAAATGATACGATTTTTACGATGGGGGTTTAAAATAATTTTCTTTTTATTCTTATTTCTTTCGGCGCTTTTTATTGCTAAAAGTTCAAAAGCGCAGGTAAAATTTTCTGTGGTTTGTCCTAACAAAAAAATTGGGAAGGACGATCTTCTGCAGATCAAATTTAAAGTTGAAAATGCTGCCAATGTTGACAATATAACTCCACCTTCTTTTAAAAATTTTACAATTGTATCCGGTCCAAACCAGGAATCAAGTACTTCTAATATTAATGGAAAAGTGAGCCAGTACGTTTCTCTTGGATATTCATTGGCGCCGACAGCTACAGGAAAATTTACTATTGGCTCTGCCACTGCCGTTGCGGACGGACAACATCTAAGTACGAATCCTGTTACGATAGAAGTTGTTAACGGATCGGTAGTACAATCTCAACCAAACAATTCACAACAAAATTTACCCGCATTTCCGAATCTGAATTTTGATTTTCCACCGACTCCGGTTACTCATCAATTTGATGATTATATTTTAAAACCGGGAGAAAATGTGGCGAATAAAACTGCGAAAAATCTTTTCATAAAGCTCAACTTAAATAAGAAGACCTGTTATGTTGGAGAGCCAATTGTGGCTACCTATCAGCTTTTCACAAGGCTGGCCTCTGAAACCACTATCATTGACGCTCCTTCTTTTAATGGATTTTCGGTAAACGATTTGGATATAAGTGATAATTCAACACTCGAAAAATATAATGGGCGCAAATACAATGTATATACAATCCGGAAAGTGGAATTGTATCCGCTACAATCAGGCAATATTACCCTTGGCTCAATGACTGCTTCCAATAAAGTTACGTTTGTAAAATCGCAATATGCAAATCAGCAGGATGGGTTTTTTGATATGTTTCAAAATTTTGGTCAGGATGCAATTCCCGCGGAAGGACTTATTGAAAGAAACGTAATGTTGAAATCAGACTCTCAGGTAGTTACAGTTAAACCGCTTCCAACAGAAAATAAACCGGCAGATTTTCGCGGTGCTGTAGGTGACTTTTCTGTTACCGCTTCTTTGGAAAAAAATAAAATTACAACGGATGATGCAGGAACCTTAAAACTCACCATAACCGGAAAAGGAAATATTCAGTTGATCAATGCACCTGTAATTAAATGGCCTAACGGCATAGATGGCTATGATGCAAAAGTTCAGGACAATGTAGACCGTAAACAGGTTCCAATGCAGGGAAGTAAAACATTTTCCTATCCTTTTACAGTTTCAAAAGCCGGAAGTTATACAATTGATTCGATTGCATTTTCCTATTTTGATCCTGCCTCCTCAACGTATAAAACGTTGCATACTTCTCCTTTGCAGGTAAACGTTACAAAGGGTAAAGGCATTCCGCATAATTCTCTTGCATCCCATTCAAACGCTTCTGAAACAAATCAATTTTTTTCAACAAAAACCGAGCTAATTGCAGGGATTGTTTTAATCGCCTTGACGATTTTAGTATTCATTTTTGTGCTTATGAAAAAGAATAAGAATAAGAGTGATCTTGAAAAAAATGTTGAGGTGGATGATCTCAAAAATCAGGCTGAAACACATCCTTCAATAAAAGAAGAAAAGAAATTTGTTATTCCGGGAAATCCTTTATCTGCTGCTCATGAAAAACTCGTAGCTCAGGACAGTTCCGGCTTTTATCATACTTTAGATAGTTCTTTAAAAAAATATCTTGCGGCAAAATTTAAAGTACCGGCAAATGAATTGTCAAAGAAAAGGATGAACGAAGAATTAGACAAATGCAATGTAAGTCTTGGCACTTCTTTGATGCTTACATCCTTATTGGATGAGGTGGAAATAAATTTATATGCACCGCCATCAAATGCCACTCAGTTAAACGCTGTTTTTGAAAAGGCTTCTGAAGTAGTTTCCTTACTGGATAAGCAGGTTTGTTAAAAACACTTATTTAATTTTTGTTTTAGAGTAAATGAATAAACAGCCGGGAATTTTATTCTTAGTTGTTTTCGAAAATTACTAATTTTCGTTCGTAAACTTGTAACCTATTCCTCTTACAGAATGAAAGTATTTAGGATTGCGGCTATCTTCTTCAAAGTATTTTCTGAAATTTAAAATGAAGTTATCAACGGTCCGGGTTGTGGGATAAACATTGTATCCCCAAACTGATTGTAAAATTTTTTCGCGCGTTACTACTTCATTTTTATTTTCGATAAGAAGTTTTAAAAGCATCGCTTCTTTTTTAGTAAGTGCTACCAATTCTCCTGATTTGGTGGTGCATTCAAGCGATTTAAAATTGATCAGGTTTTTACCAAAAGTATACTGTTCCGTCACCGGCTCTTTCGCTGAAATTTTCTGGCTTTTATTGATAAGAATTCTTACGCGCAATAAAAGCTCTTCCAGGCTGAACGGCTTCGTTAAGTAGTCGTCGGCTCCTTTTTTTAATCCTAAAATGCGGTCTTTACTTTGGCTTTTTGCACTCAGCATTAAAATGGGAATTTCTGTATTGGTAAGTCTTATATTTTCACAAACGGCTATTCCATCGATTTCAGGAAGCATAACATCGAGGACGATTAGGTCGAAATATTCATTCTGAATTGCTTTAAGTGCTTCTTCTCCATCATACGCCGAAGTAACTTCATAACCCTCCATTTCGAAATTTAATTTCAAAGCGTCCTGCAAATTCTCTTCATCTTCTACCAATAAGATTGAAAGTTTTCTTCCTTGCATACAATGAGTATTTCTTTATGTACTTTTCAAGCCTCTTAACTGTATTATAAATATACTTCCGCGGGGTTCATTATTTATCATACTTATACTTCCGTGATGTTGCTTTACAATTTCTTTTGTAAGATAAAGTCCCAGCCCTGTTCCTTTTGTTTGTTTACCGGCGCCGCGAAAATATTTTTCAAAAATCTTTTCCTTCTCTGCGGTTGCTACTCCAATGCCCGAATCGATTACCTGCAGTTTTATTTTTTTGTTTTCTTTAAATACTTTCATCAAAACTACATCGTCTTTTCCTGAATATTTAATAGCATTATCTAAAAGATTGTTAATGGCAAGCTGCAATAAAAGCTTATCGCCGGTAATAAATATGTCGGTTTCTACATTAATCTCTATTTTTCTTTCGGGGAAACGACACTTAAAGTCTTCAGCACAATCACTGGCCAATGTAGAAAAATCGATCTTTTCTTTAGTAAGTGTGGAACTCCCGGCATCCAGTTCACTCATGTAAAGCATGTTATTACATAAGGTGTTCAGGCGGTTTGCTTCTTCAATTGTGTTTCTGATCAGTTTCTGTTGCTGGCCAAAATCAAGCCTTCTCAGTTGCATCGTTTCAAGGTTCAGCTTTGTAACTGCAATGGGTGTTTTTAGTTCATGCGTGATTGCCATCATTAAATTCAATTGCTGTTCTGCTTGTACCAGTTGCTTTTTTATGATTCGGAAAATGTAGACCGCACCTGCAATGATCATTAACAGAAAAGTAACTCCTTCACCTACATACTGTGCGGTTTTCCTGTTTCTTGCATTTTCAATCCTGTTTACTTTTTGTAAAAAATAAGCATCATGAACAGAAACGGAATGAAGCTTTAATTCTGTAAGTTCTTTATTTTGGTTATTAAGATCAATAAACCAGAAAATAAGCGCAGCTAAAATATAAGCAAGTAAGAACCAGTAAAAAATAAAGATGATTCGAAGCGGCCTTACTTTAAATTTATTTTTTAGAATTAAATAAGGCATCTTTTTCAAATTTTGAAATCGCAATAGGTTACATGCTTACTTTTTCAACCCTTAGTCCTACGTTCAAAATATTTTTTAAAGGGTTTTCCCGCATGATTTGTTGAATTGAAAAACTGTAGTCGCCAGAAGTTTTAAAAGAAAACGGTGCTGCTGAAATACTTTTTCTTACTTCATAAATATCATCCATTCCTGTTCCCTCCCAGCCTTTTGCATCAGTCGCCAATAGAACGTTTACATTTTGATAGTTAAATGAATCGGACGGAGTTTTCAAACCTATTCTTAGCCAGATATTGTTGTATTCATAAAGATCGGTGTGTCGTAAAATTACATACACATTATAAAGCGAAGTTGTATCATCAATATGAAAAGTGAATTTCGGAATGTTTGAATAAAACCATTGCTGAGAGGGGATTGTCGCTTGTTTTTCAAAAAGATCAATTTTGATACAGGACGCAAAAACGAATGGCAGGAGTGATATTAAAAAGAACTTTTTCAAATTGATTTTTTTACAAAAATAGCTTGTTTTCACTCTGATTTAAAAAGCGAGTTAAAGAATATTGAAAGTTTGTTCTTTCATTTTTTCCAACTCGTCTTTCATTAATACCACACATCTTTGAATCTCAGAATCATAGGCTTTTGACCCCGTGGTGTTAATTTCCCTTCCGATTTCCTGGACCACGAAAGCCAGTTTCTTGCCTTTCGCATCTTCATCACTATCAAGTATGGATAAAAAATATTCACAGTGATTTTTCAACCTTACCTGTTCTTCCCTTATATCGATTTTTTCAATGTAATAAATCAATTCCTGCTCAAGTCTGTTTGAATCATAATTTTCTTTTCCCACATTTTCTTCAAGAACTTGTATCAATTCATTCTTCATCTTCTCCCTTCTCTTTGGTTCCAGTTTAAGGATCTCATCCTCCTGTAATTTGATGTTCTTTACCCGAAGCCGTAATTCTTTTTCCAATGATTTTCCTTCCTCAATTCGGTGTGTATTCAATTCAAGTAATGCTTCTTCAATTACTTCTTTTAAATTTTTCCAATCTGCCTCATCAAGAACTTCGTTGCTTGGAGAAACCACTTCCGGTAATCTTAACAGAGCCGCTAACACGGAATTGGTATCGATTGATAATTCAGTTGCAAGCGTATCTATCTGACTATAGTAAGCTTTTATAAGATCGGTATTTATAACGACAGGTTTCGTCGCCCCGTTTTGTTTCACTACAATTAAACATTCAACAGTGCCGCGTAATAAACTTTCCTGTATCAGGTTTCTGATGTCGAATTCGTAGGGTTTTATCAATGGTGGAATTTTAAGGTTCACATCAAGCTGCTTTCCATTCAGTGATTTTATCTCTACCAGGTATGTCTTATCTGCTATTGTTTGTTCTGCTCTTCCAAAGCCTGTCATTGATCTTACCATCGTAATTTATCTTTTTTTATTTGCAGCAAGT
>Ga0157371_10000220_pt1 | contig 83813 bp, 66 predicted proteins | sample C45metaG_FD_113462 | JGI IMG/M metagenome (GOLD analysis project Ga0157371, IMG submission 113462) | Corn rhizosphere microbial communities from Kellogg Biological Station, Michigan, USA - C4-5 metaG | ecosystem: Host-associated > Plants > Roots > Rhizosphere > Soil | place: USA: Michigan...
ACGGCTTTAATGCCGAAAGCCATTCTTTTTTCAACTCTTTTTTAAATCAAAATCCATATTGTAATTACCATGACTAACTACACCAAGTTACCTGCGATTTTATTACTGGCCGATGGCACAGTTTTTTACGGCAAAGCGGCCGGAAAAATTGGGACTACTACTGGCGAAATTTGTTTTAATACCGGGATGACAGGTTACCAGGAAATTTTCACAGATCCAAGTTATTTTGGACAGATAATGGTTACCACCAATGCACATATTGGAAATTATGGTATCCATAAAGATGAAATCGAATCGGGTTCGATCAAAATTGCCGGTTTAGTCTGCAAAAATTACAACATCGTTTATAGCCGTAAAGAAGCAACAGAATCAATCCAGGATTATTTCCAGAATGATAATTTAGTTGCCATTTCTGATATTGATACACGTGCATTGGTTCGCCATATCCGCGATAAAGGTGCCATGAACGCCATTATTTCTTCAGAAATAACTGATTTAGAGGAATTAAAACAAAAATTGGCCGAAGTACCTTCCATGGAAGGTTTAGAACTTTCATCTAAAGTTAGTACAAGCGAACCATATTTTTACGGTAACCCTGAGGCAAGCTTAAAAGTTGCCGCTTTAGATTTAGGCATCAAGAAAAACATTTTGCGCAGTTTTGAAAACCGTGATATCTATGTTCAGGTTTTCCCGGCTAAAACGACCTTTGCTGAAATGGAGAAATTCAGTCCTGATGGTTATTTCATCTCTAACGGTCCTGGCGATCCATCGGTAATGCCTTATGCGGTAGAAACCATCAAAGATATATTAGCAAAAGACAAACCATTGTTCGGTATCTGCTTAGGTCACCAGTTATTGGCTGAAGCTAACGGTATCGGTACCATGAAAATGTTCAATGGTCACCGTGGATTAAACCATCCGGTTAAAAACATTATCAAAAACCACTGCGAGGTTACCTCACAGAACCATGGTTTTGGTGTAATTCCGGATGAGGTTAGAAACTCTGATAAAGTAGAAATTACACACGTTAACCTAAACGATAAATCAATCGAGGGAATCCGTGTTAAAGGCAAAAAAGCATTCTCAGTTCAATATCACCCGGAATCTTCTCCTGGTCCACACGATTCGCGTTACTTATTCGATGATTTCGTTGAAGTAATGAAAGGCGAACTGGTTTGGTAAGGTTGAGGTAGAAAGACTAAAGCTTAAAGGCCAAAATACAATAAAAAAGATCTGCGGATTTGCGGCAAAAATAAGCTGCCGATCCGCAGATTTCTTTTATAACCTATTTTCGCCTGCTTAAAACATCATTTTACCGACATTTTCGACTCTGAGTTTAAAAATTCATTTCCTATTCATTTAAAGCTCCTTACATTCGCAACATGGAAACAAAAAAAGCCATTATCAGTGTTAAAGACCTGGTAAAAAAATACGATGATTTTGTAGCCGTTCAAGGGCTTAGTTTTGAGGTATATGAGCATGAGATTTTCGGTCTGCTTGGCCCTAATGGCGCTGGAAAAACCACTACCCTCGAAATTATCGAGACATTGAGAGCTAAAACATCAGGTGAAATTATTGTTGATGGTTTTTCTGTTGATAAACATCCGCAGGATATTAAACAGATTATTGGTGTACAGCTACAGGCAGCTGGTTATTATCCAAATCTAAACCTGACCGAACTGATTGAACTTTTTGCCGGGTTATATGGCGCCAATATTAAACCCATGGAGATGCTGGAGAAAGTGAACCTTCAGGATAAGGCCAAAGCCAAATACAAAGCACTTTCAGGCGGACAAAAGCAGCGTTTCTCTATAGCCACAACGCTCATCAATCAACCAAAGATTATTTTTTTGGACGAACCTACAACAGGGCTGGATCCACAGGCCCGCAGGAATCTTTGGGATTTGATTACAGAAATCCGAGATGCAGGAACAACCGTGGTGATTACCACACACTATATGGACGAGGCTGAACAGCTTTGCGATCGGGTTGCTTTTGTAGAACGTGGTCAGATTATCGCTTTAGATACTCCCGATAATTTAATAGATAAATTAGTAAACAGTGGTTTTGAACGCAAAAAAGAAGTTAAAAAGGCCAATCTGGAAGATGTTTTCATCAACCTTACCGGTCAGGAATGGAGAGAATAATTAAAATTCTTTTTCTTGAAAAGCAAGGGCAGCATTCCAGTTAAGGTTACTCCCGCTTTTCTTTACAATCTTTTTGTAAATCTTATGCCCAAATAAAAGCATCTAAAACAAAAAGGATTTACACTACAATCGGGTTTAAGAACATAAAACAGCACAACTATTAATCAAATAGTAAATGAAAAAATACAATAACCTTACAGCAACCCTGGCCCTTGCCAAAGCGAGTTTCCGATCGATTATGCGGAGTCCATCGGCAGTAGTATTTACGCTTGCTTTTCCTTTGATATTTATCCTTGTTTTTGGCTTTTTGGGTGGTGGCGGAACCCATATCGATGTTGGGGTAACACCAGGTTCTGATGTGAACAACCCGGTAATGGGCATGCTCGAAAAAACAGGAATGATCCGTCTGGTTAAAGATAAATCTAAAACCGAATTTGATAAATTACTTGAAAAGGGCAATGTTGATGCCATGATTGATGTGCACAGGAAAGTAAATTCTGCCGCCTATTCGGTTAATGTGGTTTACACCTCAGCATCAAGGGATAAAGGCGGGATTTTAAAATCGGTTTTAAATAATATTTTTTACGACAAAACTTTAAAACCAACTGTAGCTGAAATAAAAGAAAGTACCATTACAGGCCGTGAATATAAAACCATCGATTTTATCCTACCGGGCCAATTGGGCTTTTCGCTATTAAGCACAGGCGTTTTCGGTACAGCATTCGTATTCTTAAGTCTTCGCCAAACCCTGGTAATTAAACGCTATTTTGCTACTCCTGTAAAGCGTTCGAGCATTGTAATTGGCGAAGGAATTGCCCGCATTGGTTTTGCCTTAATTGGTGCGTTATTTATCATTTTAATTGGCCATTTCTTTTTTGGCTTTACCCTTGTACATGGAGCACTCACAGTCGTCAACATGCTTGTACTGGCCACAATGGGCATTATTGTTTTTATGGGCTTTGGCTTTATTATCTCGGGCATTGCCAAAAGCGAAAGCATGGTACCTCCAATATCAAATATTATTACCCTGCCACAGTTTTTGTTGTCAGGAACATTCTTTTCTATCGAGGCTTTTCCAAGTTGGTTACAACCGATTAGCCGGGCCTTACCCCTTACCTATTTAAACGACGCCATGCGTAAAGTAGCCTTTGAAGGCGTTGGCCTGTGGGATGTTAAATTCCAGATCATGATCTTATTGCTTTGGGGTATTGGCATTTATGCCGTGGCGGTAAAAGTATTTAAGTGGGAATAAGCACCCTAAAAACATTTTAAAATGATAATGTAACGTTATCATTTTTTTTGGCTAAAAAAATTAATATCGGATAGGTTTACTTTTATGTATAACCGATAATTATTATATTTGATTATGTGGGATTTTGATTTAAGCGATTTAGAAGAGCTGTTACCGCAAATAAAAAGGTTATACGAAAAAAAGGCCAGGTTAGAAACTTCGAGGCCCCTGCCTAACAGTGCCCTACACCGTATTAAAGAAGACCTCACGCTCGAGTGGACTTACAACTCAAACAGTATAGAAGGAAATACCTTAAGCCTGAAAGAAACCCAGATGGTTTTACAGGAAGGCATGACCGTAAAGGGAAAATCACTTAGGGAACATTTCGAAGCCTATAACCACGAAAAAGCCATTGATTACTTATATGGCTTAGTCAAAAAAAACTATACGTTAAGGAGCATTGATATCCTATCGCTGCATGGCCTGGTATTGCGAAGCATTGAAGATGATTACGCGGGTCGCTTAAGAAATGGCGGAGTACGTATTGTAGGTGCAAATTTTACGCCGCCAAATGCCAGTAAAGTTTCTGATCTGATAGATCAGCTGATCACTTTTATTAACGATAATCCGCTGGGATTAAATGATATTGTATTGTCTACTATTTTCCACCATAAACTGGTTTGGATCCATCCATTTTTTGATGGGAATGGGCGTACTGTAAGGCTTGCGATGAATTTACTACTTATGCGAAGTGGCTTCCCCCCTGCTATCATCCTCAAGAACGACAGAAAGAAATACTACGAAGCCCTTAATCAGGCTAACAAGGGCAATTACCATAAACTTTGTTTATTGATGTTACAAGCTTTAGAACGTTCGTTAAATATCTATATAAATGCATTGCCTGGAAACACTTACGGAGATTACGAACCCATATCACATATCGTTTCAGAACCTGATGTTCCTTATGGCCAAGAGTATGTGAGCCTATTGGCAAGGCAAGGCAAAATTGATGCCTATAAAGAAGGCAAAGATTGGCTTACCACAAAATCTGCCGTACAAAGCTATATTAGAACACGTAAAAGAAAACGTTAACCTTTTTTAACTTTTCGTTGCATGATATTGATGTAATTTTACCGAAAAAACATTTAATGAAAAGTTTAATCATCTTTTGCGGTATTTTAATGATAACCAATACTTTAAAAGCACAGTTTAAATTCTTAGCCAATAACAGTTCTGATCAATATAAGGCCAAAATTTTTGTTGATAAATGTGAAGGGAATGCTTGTAGCGGAAAAGCCACTATTATTGTTTACGACAAGGTGAGAGACCGTGAAATTGATACTTTTCATTCAGATGGCCTGGAGTTTGGTTTAACTGAAACACAGAATGCTAAACTTGGATGGCTGGAACTAGGCAAATATCAAACCCCTTTAATTTTCGGTGATTTTAATTTCGACGGCCTTGAGGACCTTGCCATCAGAAATGGTAGTAAAGGTGCTTATTCGAGTCCATCTTATGATGTTTATTTAGCAGCAGCTGAAAACAAGTTTCTATTGAACAATGAACTTACCAAACTGGCCAGTGAAAACTTAGGTATGTTTGATGTAGATAAAAAATTAAGACAGGTATCAATCCACCAAAAGGACGGTTGCTGTTTTGACAAAACCATCAACTACAAATTTGACGCTAAAAAGGCACCATACGAAGACTCATCGGTAATTGAAGATTCGAGCATTGCCGACTATGTTACCGTAATTACCCAAAAACTGGTTGATGGCAAAATGAAAAGAACCGTGCAAAAATTTAAGATGAAAGATTATTATAATCAATAGCCGACCACAGATGCACACAGATAAACAAGGATTTCTATCTGTGTTCATCCTTTTTTATCTGTGATTAATTATACAGAGCTTAATTGCTTTTTAAAGTGCTGCTTTTACCAAAAACGGCAGTATTTCTTTCTGGAAACTTACAAAGTTCTTACGCACATCTGAATCGCTAACTGAAGTAAATGCAAATGAAAACACGATACTTTTACTTGCTTTTAGCAAAAAGGCTAAGCCTTCTCTTCTTGCAGGATTATTCTTAAAGTTATCCAATTGTAAATAAGCGGATAAAAGTAAGGCTTCAAGCTGATCTGATAAATGTTTTAAAAACTCCTGCGAATTTGCGTTTTCACGAACAAAATCCCAGCCGATAAATTCATTACACGCGGTAAATGATAAGCGGCTTGTTTTCATCACCAGTGCTTTTAAGTGCTCTTCTTCTGAAGCGTAACTTACTTTATTGTGCAGTATTTCGTAAAGGTTCTGATCCAGATAATCCATCAGAATACTATCTAAAACCTGCTCTTTGCTCTCAAAATATTTGTAAATAGTAGCTTTAGCGATACGGGCCTTTTTTGCAATTTCGTTTACACTGGTTTTATGGTAACCATATTTTCTAAATAGTTCTTTGGCAGCCTTTTTTACTGTTTCTTTTATTTTTTCAGCTTCCATTTTAATTGCTTACGTGTAATAGTGTGTTGCCTTGCAAAGAAATATTATAGGCTTTTAGACTTCTTTCGGCAGGTGCTTTTTGTGGACTTCCATCGAGCAGTGAGAATTTAGCTCCGGAACAAGGGTCGGTTGCTGTTACACCACTATCATCGGGTGCTACCTTGCAGATCTTCTCCGGATTTACTGTGCTACAGCGATCGAAGGCGACATATCCTCCAAGTGGTGTTTTTACGATTAGTAATCCACCTACTCCGTTGTTCGAAACTACCAGGACATTATTTACTGCTTTTAAGCTAAATTCAGTTATCGTTACATTATAATTTACTGGCACATCAGGAATGTAACCTTGATCTTTACCACAACCTGTAACAATTAGCAGTACAAACAATATACTGAATAAATATTTCATCATTAAATTAAAGCAGATTTAAATTGCTTTAAGAAACGTGCATCATTCTCAGAGAATAAGCGCAAATCTTTAATTACATATTTCAGATTGGCGATACGTTCTATTCCCATTCCGAATGCAAAACCACTGTATTTTTTTGAATCAATTCCACAGTTTTCCAAAACATTTGGATCTACCATACCACAGCCCAGAATTTCTACCCAACCACTGTATTTACAAAACTGACAGCCGGCACCTTTACAAATGGTACAAGAAATATCCATTTCTGCAGATGGTTCGGTAAAAGGGAAATATGACGGACGGAAACGTACTTTGGTACCTTCTCCGTATAATTCCTGAACGAAATAAAACAAAGTCTGCTTTAAATCGGCAAATGAAACATTTTCATCAACATACAAACCTTCCACCTGATGGAAAAAACAGTGTGCACGGGCAGAAATAGCTTCGTTACGGTAAACACGGCCCGGCATAATTGCTCTGAATGGTGGCTGACCTTGCTCCATCATGCGTACCTGTACCGAAGATGTATGCGTACGTAAAGCAATATCGCCTTTCTCTCCACCTTTTTTAATAAAGAAAGTATCCTGCATATCTCTGGCAGGATGCTCTTCAGGGAAATTTAGTGCCGAGAAATTATGCCAATCGTCTTCAATTTCAGGACCCTCTGCTACCGTAAAACCAAGTTTTGCAAAAATCTCGACAATTTCTCTTCGTACTAAGGCTAAAGGATGGCGTGAACCAATCTCGAAACCTTCGCCAGGTAAAGTTAAATCCAATTGCGAATTTTCACTTTTAGTATCAGTGCTTTCGGTTGACTCTTTTAAAGTCTGATATTTTGATTCTGCAAGCTGTTTAAATTCATTTAAAACCTTGCCCAACGATCTTTTTTCTTCAACAGAAACAGATTTGAATTCGTCGAAAATTTCTTTTATAATGCCTTTGCTTCCTAAATATTTAATGCGGAATTGCTCTAACTCGTCTGCTTTTTCAGTTACGAAAGCATTAATTTTATCGGTATATTGTGTTATTTTGTCCTGTAACATGGCTTCAAATATACAGCAAATTATCTAATATTTTTAAGGTAAACGGGTTCAAATAATCTGTTTACAATACCATTATAAAAGAAAATGAACCCATAAAGCACAAAAGCCGCTTAATGCGGCTTTTGTAATTATAGCAGATTTATAAGTTTTAAATTACGCCTAATTCTTTACCCACCTTGGTAAACGCAGCGATTGCTTTATCTAAGTGATGTTGCTCGTGCCCGGCTGATAACTGTACACGGATCCTTGCTTTGCCTTGAGGTACCACCGGGTAAAAGAAACCGATTACATAAATGCCTTCTTCCAACATTTTCGCAGCAAATTGTTGGGCAGTCTTGGCATCATATAACATTACAGGGACAATGGGGTGGAAACCTGGTTTAATATCAAAACCAGCCTCGGTCATTTTCTCACGGAAATATTTGGTATTGTTTTCTAATTTATCTCTCAATGAGGTGGTTTCGCTCAACATATCCAATACCGCAATTGATGCACCTGCAATAGCCGGAGCAAGAGTATTAGAAAATAGGTAAGGACGTGAACGCTGACGCAGCATGTCGATAATTTCTTTTTTTCCAGAAGTAAAACCTCCTGATGCACCACCTAAAGCTTTACCTAAAGTACCGGTAATGATATCAATACGGTCGATCACATTGAAATGCTCGTGTGTTCCACGACCATTTTTACCGATAAAACCAGTACAGTGTGATTCATCAATCATGATCAATGCCTCATATTTATCTGCTAAATCTGCAATTTTATCTAGCGGAGCAACAGATCCGTCCATAGAGAAAGCGCCATCGGTAACAATAATCCTATGTCTGCAATCTTTAGCTGCAATTAACTGCTTTTCCAGATCTTCCATATCGGCATTTTTATAACGGAAACGCTGTGCTTTACACAATCTAACACCATCTATAATTGATGCATGGTTTAACTCATCAGAAATAATAGCATCTTCAGCATTAAACAATGGCTCAAAAACTCCACCGTTTGCATCAAATGCAGCAGCATATAAAATGGTATCTTCAGTACCTAAAAATTTGGAAATCTTAGCTTCCAGTTCTTTGTGCACATCTTGTGTTCCACAGATAAAACGTACTGAAGACATTCCATAACCATGATCATCGATTGCTTTTTTTGCCGCTTCTATCACTTTTGGATGAGAAGAAAGTCCTAAATAATTATTTGCACAAAAGTTAACTACTTCAGCACCACCACTTACTTTAATGTCGGCACCCTGAGGTGTAATAATTATACGTTCGCGTTTAAATAATCCAGCGTTTTCGATTTCTTCAAGTTCCTTTTGCAGAACAGGTTGTAATGTTTTATACATGGCCTTTTTATATGGTTGTTTTGACGTCAAAGTTATAAAAAAAAGTATTTTATAACCTAAAAAGGCAATTTTACTCCATTATTTTGCAGATAAACTTTTGACTGATCAGGGGATCTTCGTGATATTATTTTTAAAAACTATCTATCCAGATTATTTTTTTTCGATCTTAACAAACTTTAACATACACCTATGTGTATATAGTCTTAAAGTTATTCGATCTTTATAGCTTACTAATCTAACGTATGATAAGAATTTGCGCGCTCCTGTTTTTTTGCGGCCTCACCAATTTTGCATTTGCACAACATTTTACAGTTACTGGCACAATTAAAGATACGAACGGACAACCTGTTCCATTTGCATCGGTTTATTTAAAAAGCACTACTTCGGGAACCTCTGCAAATATTGACGGAAAATATTCGATTAAGCTGAAAAGCGGTGAGCATACCTTAAGTTTTAGAGCTGTAGGTTACAAACAGCAAGAGCATATTGTAAATGCCTCAGCAGATCTTGTGCTTAATGTAACGCTAACGGCAGAAAGTTATACTTTAGACAACGTAAATATCAGGGCCAATGCCGAAGATCCGGCTTATGCCATTATCCGTAAGGCCATTAAACAAAGAAAAACACATTTAGAGGAGGTTAAAGTTTTCAGTTGTGATGTTTACATTAAAGGAGTGCAAAGATTAAAAGGTGCACCAAAAAAATTCTTCGGGCAGGATATACAAAAAATTTTAGAGCTGGATACTAACCGGAAAGGCATTATATACCTATCAGAATCGCAAAGCAAGTTCAATTTCAGAAGGCCAAATGATGTGCATGAAGAAATGATCTCATCAAAAGTCGCTGGCAGGAACAACTCATTCAGTTTTAACAAGGCATCTGATCTGATCATCAATTTTTACGATAACTACCTGCTCGAAAATAAATTAAGTTCAAGAGGATATATTTCTCCAATTGCAGACAATGCACTCTTCTATTATAAATATAAGTTACTGGGCGAAAGCAAGGAAAACGGAGAAATTATCCATAAAATAGAAGTGATTCCCCGCCGTGAAAACGATCCTGTTTTTAGGGGGATTATCTATATTATTGACGATAGCTGGAGAATTTACAATACAGATGTTTACCTGACCAAAAACGCAGGTATCAACTTTATCGATACACTGAACATCAGCCAGCAGTTTACCAAAGTGAATGAGGTTTACATGCCTACGGCTATTAATTTTCAATTTGCAGGTAATGTGCTGGGATTTAAAATAGCCGGTTATTATGTGGGGATTTATAGTAATTATAATCTGGACCCTAAATTTCCAAAAAACTTTTTCAGTGGAGAAATCTTAAAAGTTACTGAAATGGTGAACAAAAAAGATTCCGTTTACTGGAAAAATAACAGGCCTATCCCTTTAACGGAAGATGAAAAAATCAATTATGTAAAAAAAGACAGCATAGCGAAGCTAAAAGAATCGAAAAAATATCTTGATTCTCTTGAAAGAGAAAACAATAAATTTGGTATTGGTAAGCTTTTACTCAGGGGGGTAAGTATTAATGATCGGTATGACAAGGAATATTGGAATTTCGACCCCGTATTAAAAGCTATATTCTACAATACTGTTGAAGGATTTGCCATAAAATATGGTGTTACCTACCGAAAGGATTTTGAGAATAGAAGATCTTATTCTATCCGACCTGAGTTGAGATACGGATTTGCTAACAAGAGGCTTACCGGAAGCTTAACCGGAAGCTATTATTACAACCCGCTTAAACGGGCCAGTGTAGGTGCATCGTTCGGAAACGGAGTCTTCGACCTGAACAACCTGGGCTCTATGACACAGCTGGGCAACACTATTAACTCATTATTTTATGAGAAAAATTTCGCCAAGTTTTACGAAAAGAGTTTTATAAATATCAATACCACCCGCGAACTGGCCTCAGGCCTTCAGGGAAGTGTGGCTGTAGATTACAACCGGAATAAAAGCCTCACCAATAACTCAAAGTTTAAATTTATAGATGCGAAAGACCGCGAATTTACATCAAACAACCCTTTTAACCCAACCGAAGACACACCGCTTTTCCCAACCTACAATTCTTTCAGCGCAACAGCAAGTTTAACCTATACTTTTGGGCAAAAATACATTACCCGTCCGGATGGTAAGTTTTACACAGAATCAAAATTTCCTAAAATTACGGTATTATATAAAAAAGGATTTAATGGTGTATTAAACAGCGATGTTGATTACGATTTCGTGAAGCTTGAGGTTTCTCAGGACAGGATCGGATTTGGATTATGGGGTTACACCTCATTTTTGGCAGGTGTAGGCAAGTTCCTGAACAACAAAAACATGTATTACCCTGATTTCAAACATTTCGCAGGTAACATTTCCACCATATTTCCTCCTAATTTAAGGAAATTTCAATATTTAGATTTTTATCAGTTCAGTACCAACCAACAATATTTCGAAGCGCATTTGGAGCATAATTTTGCAGGTTTCTTTATGAATAAAATTCCATTGTTGCGCAAAGCTAAACTGGAAGAATTTATCGGTGGTGGTTATTTATCCTCACCTGAAAAAAGAAATTACAAAGAATTTTATTTTGGTATTCAACGCCTGGTACTGCGGGCAAGTTATGGTTTCGCTTATGATGGCGGAACTAAGTTAACCCAGGGTTTTAGGATATCTTATGGCTTCTGATAAGGTGTAGGGTATAAGGTGTAAGGTCAATGTCATTAAGTTTAAGCCATTGGCACAGGTGAAAATAATTTAACCACAGATAAAAAGGATGCACACAGATATAAAAATTCGTGTTTATCTGTGCAAATTTGTGGTTAAAAAACCTATATTCTGAAAACAGGGGTTAAAAACCTTCCACCTTAAGCCTTCTACCTTCCACCTTTTTTTATTATCTTTGCCCCGCTTTAAACGCCGTTTGCAACGGTATCAACAGCGTTATGAAAAAATATCAAACACTACTTTACTATTGCTATAGTTACATAGCGGAGGCAGAACAATTTGCTGCCGATCATCTTAGATTTTGTAAATCCTTAGATCTTGTTGGGCGTATTATCGTTGCCGACGAAGGTTTAAATGGTACCGTTTCCGGTACTGCTGAAGCATGCAAAGCCTATATGGAAGCGATACATGCTGATGAGCGGTTTGCCAAAACAGAATTTAAAATCGATAATGTAGAAGAACCTTCTTTCCTGAAAATGCACTGCCGTTACAAATCGGAAATTGTACATTCTGGTTTAAGGGATACTTCGATTATTGATCCAAACAAACAAACGGGTAAACATTTGGAGCCGGTAGATTTCATGAAAATGAAAGATGATGAGGATGTCATAATCCTTGATGTGCGTTCTAATTACGAACATAATCTAGGTAAATTTAAGAATGCAGTAACGTTGGATATCGAAAATTTCCGCGATTTCCCTGAGCAGATTAACCAGCTTGCCCAATATAAAGACAAAAAAATATTAACCTATTGCACTGGAGGTATTAAATGCGAAAAAGCATCTGCCCTATTATTGCACCATGGTTTTAACGATGTATACCAGTTGCATGGCGGTATTATCAAGTATGGTAAGGAAGCCGGTGGAAAGGATTTTGAAGGCAAATGTTATGTTTTCGATAACCGCATTGCTGTTGATGTGAACGAGGTAAACCCTACCATTGTTTCGGTTTGCTATAACTGTGGTAAAACTACACCAAAAATGATCAACTGTGCCAATCCGGAATGTAACGAGCACATTACCCAATGCGATGAGTGTGGCGAAGAACTTCAGGGCTGCTGCTCAACAGCATGCACTACTAATCCGCGTAAACGCCCTTACGATGGCACGGGTTACTATGTAAAAGTTCCGCAGCCGGTAGCGGTGAAAGGCTAAAGTGATTAAATAGACGGGTCGTCATCTCGACTGAAACGCAGTGAAATGGAGAGATCTATTGAGATAGATTTCTTGACTTCGTTGCACTCCGCTCGAAATGACGGCAATTTTACGAACTATTGAAATTTTGATCTTTTCGCGCCTGATTCCTTGACATCTACTACTGCTCACCTATATTAAACAATTTTTCACTTACTTTGTGTAATAATGGCTTTATCGAGTAACCATTTTATGCTAAACTATTTCCGTTTTTTATTACTGCTTTCCTGTTTTACAATAAGTGCCTATGCATCAGAAATTAAAAGCATTGGTGTACCCTATATCGAAAATTACCCTAAAGCTGTTTATTCATCAGGGAACCAGAATTGGAGCATAGCAAAAGATAATAAAGGGGTGATGTACTTCGGCAACGCAGAAGGGTTATTAACTTTTGATGGCCGTTACTGGCAGAAATACCAGATGCCAAACCGGCAGATTGTTAGAGCGGTAGCTACAGATAACAAAGGAAGGATTTATACCGGCGGTTTTGGCGAATTTGGTTTCTGGGCGATTAAAAACAACAAATTAAGCTACAACTCGCTCATCAATTTATTACCAAAAGGCATTGAAATAAATGACGAGGTTTGGAAAATTTATGTAGATCAGGACCGGGTCATCTTTCAGTCTTTCTCCAAAATATTTATTTATAAAAACAATAAAATCGAAGTGGTAAAATCGCCGTCTTCTTTTTTGTTTTTACATAAAGTACGTAATAAGTATATTATTGAAGTGCTTGAAAAAGGTTTATTCGAACTGGTTGGCAATAAATTAATCCACATTCCGAATAGCGAAAAGCTGGGAAAAGAAGGTATTCTGTCCATTCTTCCCTATAAAACTGACGGACTTATTATTGGCACCAGTAAAAACGGTTTATTTACTTACGACGGGAAAGATTTTGCGCCCTTAAACACTTCAGCTAATAGCTATTTAAAAACCTATCAGCTTAATAACGGGGTAAGTTTACTCGGCAAATATTTCGCTTATGGCACTATCCTCAATGGGTTGATTATTATCGACGAAAATGGAAGGGTTGTTCAGCGGATCAACAAATCGAGCGGTTTACAAAACAATACGGTTTTGAGTTTATACGCCGATAATGAACAAAACCTATGGACCGGGCTTGACAATGGAATCGACCGGATAGAATTAAATTCGCCCCTATACTTCTATTTTGATAAAACCGGCCAGTTTGGAACGGTATACTCCAGCATTATTTTTAACAATAAAATTTACCTTGGCACCAATCAGGGCTTATTTTATAGTGAGTGGTCGCCTGATAATTTACTGCCTTTTAATTTTCGGTTGATCCCAAATTCGCAGGGACAGGTGTGGGAACTGACCATTATTGATAACGAACTGATTTGCGGCCACAATAGCGGTACATTCAAAGTAAATGGTGATCAAATTAACTGGTTATCCAGATCTGCTGGCGGGTGGACAATCAAAAAGCTAAACTCCAACCCAAATTACCTCGTTCAAGGTACTTATACCGGACTTTCGCTCTTTACAGAGTCTCCGGGTTCGGGATTAAAATTTGTAACAAAGATTGCAGGATTTGATGCGCCATCGAGATACGTAGAGCAAGATAATAAAGGTGATATCTGGGTAGCACATGCCTATAAGGGTTTATACAAATTGAGTTTAAGCCAAAATTACAGCAACGCTACCAGCGTTAAATATTTCGACGAAAAGAACGGTCTGCCCGGCAATTACAACATCAATATATTCAATTTAGAGAACAAAATTGTGTTTTCTTCTGATGCGGGTTTTTATACTTATGATGAGTTAAGTGATAAATTTACCAAGTACGCAGCGTTGAATAAAGAGCTCGGTTCATTTCAATCCTCCAATAAAATTATCAATGCTGGCGGCAAAAAATATTGGTTTATCAACCACGGTAAAACGGCCCTGGTTAATTTTAGTGAACCGGGCAAGGTAGAGATCGATTCCAATCAATTCAGTATTCTGGATGGCCGCATGGTACAATATTATGAAAACATCAGCCGCATCAGCAACGCGATTTACCTAATTAGTGTGGATGATGGCTTTGTCATTTATAACCCGACTGCGCAACTCAACCAGCAGAAACAAAAACTTCCTGCCGTTTTGATCAGGCGTGTAGAAGATATTACCGATAAATTTTCGCTCATTAGCGAAGCCGGAAACAGCGAAGAAGCAACAGAGATTCAGAACAACCGTAATAATATCCGTATTTCTTACGCACTGCCCTATTACCGTCAGGCCAAGGTTAAATACCAGATTTACCTTGAAGGTTACTCCCGTACCTGGTCTGACTGGAGTTATGCCACCGAAAAAGATTTCACTAATTTAAGCGCTGGAAACTATGTTTTTAAGGTTAGAGCAAAGATAGATGACAGTACGGTGAGTGAAGAAACCGTTTATAAGTTTACCATTTTGCGCCCATGGTACCTGAATAACTGGGCCATACTACTTTATGCCATTCTTTTTGTGACCGTATTGATTGTGGGGAAGAAAATTTATGAAAGGAAGCTGCAAAGGGATAGTCAGAAAATCAGCGAGCGCTTGCAGGCCGAACAGGAAGAAATATTAAGGCAGGAAGCAGAAACGAATGAGAAACAGATCATCAAGCTTCAAACAGAGAAACTTCAGGCAGAACTGGCTTCAAAAAACAGGGAACTGGCCAATTCTGCCATGACATTAGTCTATAAAAATGAGCTACTCCAAAAATTGAGCGACGAGATCACCAAGTTAAAGGATGAAAATGGCAAGAAACTTTCTGACGATCAAACCCGCAAAATTCAGAAAGTTATCAACGACGGCATGAACGATGAGCGCGATTGGCACCTGTTCGAAAATAGCTTTAACGAGGCGCATGAAAGTTTCTTCAAGAAATTAAAATCACAGCATCCCGACCTTGTTCCGAACGACTTAAAGCTCTGCGCTTACCTTAGGATGAATATGAGCAGTAAAGAAATGTCGTCGTTATTGAATATTAGTTTACGTGGGGTAGAAATCCGCAGGTACCGCTTACGCAAGAAGCTGGAAGTACCCCATGATAAAAACTTAACTGAGTTCCTGATGGAGCTTTAATATTACCTCGAGAAACAGATTTTAAGTCAAACTTCTTCAATAACCAGCCTCTTGAACGTTTGCATAAAAAATGGTTTTGACGCTTTTTTATATTATATCATTAAATAACCACTACATCATTACCTCTCACAGCTGTTTTTATCACCCCACAAAACACTTAGTGTTAATTGTACACTTGTGCGTATGTTAATATTATGTTAAAATCGAAAAAAATGCATTTTTAGCCTAAAATCGCATTTGGTTTATTTAGTTGAGATACCTCACAGTACCTGATGATGTATTAATGTAGAGGTAAAAACACTTGCACATCAGCAAAAACAACCTCACATTTAACTAACAATTAAACTAAATTTATAATAAAGCATGAAAAGAATCTTTACAAGACTTTCTGTTCTCGCTGCATTTTGTTTGCTAACAATTAACGTAGCATTAGCGCAAAACGTTACCGTGAAAGGTAAAGTAATTGATGGGGGTGACAAAACTCCATTACCAGGCGTATCTATTTTAATTAAAGGCACACAAACTGGCACACAAACAGATGTGAACGGCAACTACTCCCTTAGCGCGCCGGCCAACGCCACATTGGTATTTAACTTTGTAGGTTATACAGCACTTGAGCAGGCTGTAAATAATCAAACAACAATTAATGTATCATTAGCATCATCAACACAACAATTAGAGCAAGTTGTGGTTGTGGGTTATGGTACACAAAGAAAAATTGATGTTACTGGATCGGTTGGGACGGTAAAGGGCGAGGATATTTCTAAGCAGGCATCAGTAAATGCAATCAGTGCCTTACAAGGCAAGGTTGCGGGTGTAACAATTACGAATAATGGTGCACCGGGCTCATCTCCACAAATCACCATTCGTGGTACAGGAACAATTTACGGAAACACAGGCGTTTTATATGTGGTTGATGGCGTTTGGTACGATGATATCAGCTTTCTAAACCCTGCTGATATTGAAAATTTGAGTATTTTGAAAGATGCTTCCTCGCAGTCTATTTATGGTATCCGTGCAGCAAATGGCGTAGTTTTGATTACCACTAAAAGGGGAACAAAAGGTCAGGCGGCTATTACCTATAATGGATCTGTGGGTTACAAGGCTGTAACCAATCAGATAAAAATGGCCAATGCAACTGAATATGCAACATTAATAAATGAATTATCTGCATCAACCGGGGCACCTAATTTATTTGCCAATCCGGCAAGTTATGGAGAAGGTACAAATTGGTATAACCAGGTATTTAGAAATGCATTACAAACCAATCATCAGTTATCTGTAAATGGTGGAGGTGATAAATCGACGTATAATTTCTCTTTGGGTTATACCAATGAAGATGGAATTGTAAAAAAACAAAACTATCAGCGTTATACGGCAAAATTATCAAACGATTTCCAGATACTGGCCCCTTTAAAAATAGGTTATACTGTTTCTGGTACAGCCATCAAATCAAATGATATTCCTTCAACCATATTCCGTCAACTGTATGCCGCAGGTCCGGTAGTTCCGGTATATTATGCTGATGGAACTTATGGCGATGCCAACGATTTCAGCTTGGGAGGTGGTAATAATTTTAACCCTCAGGCAACAATAGATTTTTTCAATCAAAAATCTTTAAATTACAGGATTAATGGAAATGTATATGCAGAACTGACAATTGCCAAAAATTTCACCTTTAAAACAAGTTTAGGTGGAGATTTTGGACAAAATGAAGTAAGGGCATATATTCCGGTATATAAGGCTACTCAAGGCCAGCAAAGTACACAAAGCCAACTTGATGTTAATCGCGAAGAAACCAGAAACTGGATCATTGAAAACACCCTGACATACAAAAATACTTTTGGTGCCCACAATTTAACAGTATTGGCAGGTCAGACTGCACAAAGAAGAAAATCTTATTTCTTAAACGCAACAGCATTTGATGTGCCATACTCAAGTGATGGCGATCTTTACTTAACCTTAGGTAATGCAGATAAGCGTTCGGTTACAGATGGTGGTGCTTTAACAACTTATGCTTCATATTTCGGAAGGATAAATTATTCTTTCAAAGATCGTTACCTGTTAAACGCAACACTTCGTGCTGATGCTGCCTCACAGTTTTTCGGTGGAGGAGATCTTTGGGGTTATTTCCCTTCAGTAGGTGCCGGCTGGGTAATTTCTCAGGAAGATTTTATGAAAGACCAAACAGTCTTTAACAATCTAAAGTTAAAAGCTTCATGGGGTAAGGTAGGTAATGCAGGTGTGCCAATAAACCCAACCACATTAACAGTTACGCAAAATGGTGGCTATGTATCAATTTTTAACGGGGTAGCTTATACAGGTAAAAACGTAAGTACTTTAGTTCCTTCTTTTTTAAACTGGGAGCGCACTACCGGAACCGATATCGGTTTTGAAGCTGCATTCTTAAAAAACAGGTTAAACATCGAAGCCGGTTTTTACAATAAGAGAACCGAGCAGGCCATTTTCGAAATCCCGGTTTTAACATCAATTGGTACCAGTTCAGGTAATCAGATCGGCAATCAGGCTGATTTTCAGAACCGTGGTTTTGAATTTTCTGCAACGTGGAGAGATACAAACGAATCAGGCCTCGCTTACTCAATTAGCGGTAATCTTGGTTATAACAAAAACAAGGTTTTATCCGTTGTAACCGGTAACAACCCAATTTATGCAGGCGGTGTAGGGCTTTCAAATGGTGGCCTTGCTACACGTACCATCCAGGGTGGTGCAATAGGAGAATTTTATGGCTACGAAGTTGCCGGTATTTTCCAAAATGCTGCTGAAATTGCTGCTTCAGCACAAAAAGGAGCTAAACCGGGCGATTTTAAATACGTAGATACAGATGGTAATGGAATTATTAATGGTAATGACCGTATTGTGTTAGGCAATCCAAATCCAACTTATTCTTACGGTTTAAGCGCAAATTTAGCTTACAAAAATTTCGATCTTACTGTTGATATCCAGGGTTTAGCTGGTGTTAAAGTTTATAATGCAAATATCGCATCCCGTTTTGGTAACGAAAACTTCACCAAAGATTTTTATGATAACAGATGGCATGGCGAAGGCACTTCTACCACCTACCCTTCCGTTAATTTAGGAACAACGGCCAACTCAGCTCCTAATTCATTTTATGTAGAAGACGGATCTTATATCCGTTTAAGAAATGTACAGTTAGGTTACACTCTTCCATCATTATTGGTGAGTAAGTGGAAAATGCAAAGACTCCGTTTCTTCCTCGATGCACAAAACCCGGTAACGCTTTTTGGTTACAAAGGTTTTACTCCTGAGGTTGGTGGTACCCCTACAAATGCAGGTATTGATGCAAATGTTTATCCGCTTCAGGCCACATACAGATTTGGTGCTCAAGTTACTTTTTAATCACAACGAAAATGAATTACAAAAATACTTATATACAAAAGATCGGGATGCTAACCATCTGCTCCTCTCTTTTAGTAATGTCTGCATGTAAAAAAAGTTTTTTAGATGTAGATCCACAGGCAAAACAACCTGCAGTAACCTTTTGGAAAACGGCCGATGATGCAACCTCTGCAGTAAATTCTATTTATGGTAACCTGAGAAACTGGGCCAACACTGCGTTTCCAGCCCTTGCAATCGAAAGTATTGGAAGTGATGAAGCGGAAAAAGGCAGTAGCCCGAACGATTCTAGTTATATGAATGAATATGATCAGTTTACTGCTTCTTCTACCACAATCCAATTAAATGGTTTTTGGGAAGGCCAGTATCAGAATATCAATTTATGCAACCAGGTATTGGATAATGTTCCGGGAATAAATATGGATGCCAGTCTTAAAGCCAGATATCTGGCAGAAGCAAAATTTGTTCGTGCCTATTCTTATTTCAGATTAGTACGTGCATTTGGCGATATTCCTTTACGCTTAAATGTACCTAAAGATCCATCTGAGTTTAACATTCCAAGAACACCTAAAGCACAGGTATATGCAGCAATTGAAAAAGATTTAGACGAAGCAGCTGCAGTATTGCCTCAATCTTATCCATCTGCTGATTTAGGCAGGGCAACTAAAGGCGCAGCTTTAGCACTTCATGCTAAAGTGGCAATGTATCTTAAAAAATGGGATCAAGTATTATCACTTACCAATACCGTTATGACTTTAGGATATGATTTATACCCTAATTTCGAACAGAGTTTTCGTTTAAATCATGAGAACAATATTGAATCTATTTTCGAAATCCAATGCGAACTTTTGTTGAACAACAAAGATGCATCTAACTCACAATATAGCCAGGTACAGGGTGCCAGAGGAAACACCCCGGATACAGGCTGGGGCTTTAATGTACCAACTGCTGCATTAGAATCGGCTTACGAAGCTGGCGATGTACGTCGTGATGCAACCATCCTTTACAGGGGAGAAACTACTCCGGAAGGTGATGCTATTTCCAATACAGCAGATAATCCGATGTATAATCAAAAAGCCTATGTACCATTTAATAAAATTGTTACTGGTTTTAATCAGGGGGCTGATCAAAACGTAAGAGTAATGCGTTTTGCAGAGGTTTTATTAATGAATGCTGAAGCAGCAAACGAACAGGGAAATACAACTTTAGCACTAACTTCGTTAAACCGTGTCCGTGCGCGTGCAAGAGGTGGTGTAGCAGGTGTTGTACCCGATGTAACTACAACAGACAAAGAGACTTTACGCCAAGCAATCTGGAAAGAAAGATTTGTTGAATTGGCTATGGAATCTGATCGTTATTTTGATGTGATCCGTCAAGGACGTGCTGCTACAGTTTTTGGTCCTAAAGGCTGGAAAACCGGTAAAAACGAGGTTTGGCCAATTCCTTCTCAGGAGATTGAAAAAAGCGCAGGTACAATCACACAAAATCCTGGTTATTAATTGCTAATTTTTATAGAAAGAAATGAAAACAAAATATTTTTTATTAATGGCAACTGTAACTTTAGGGTTATCCTCCTGCCAGAAAAAATTTGATCCATCAAGTTATGCACCAGCATTAAATATTGGTGGCTATACCAGCGCAAAACAAATTGCATCAGGTAATCTTGTTTCCTACTTTGCATTTGATGGAGGCTTGATTGACAGTGCTTCTAATACTGCCGGTGTAAATACGGGTACCACATTTGGAACGGGCATTAAAAAGCAATCCTTACAGGGTGCTTTAAACAGTTATGTATTAGCAACACCATCAAACAAGGTTGCTGCTTTAAAAAGTTTTACAGTAAGTGAATGGTTTAATAGCCCAGCGCCAAGCACCGGCATTATCGGATTATTTACCTTAGCCAATACCACTCAATTTTGGGGTAATATTGAAATCTTTATCGAAAATGGAAGTACAGCAACTGATGGTAAATTAAGAATACACCTTAATCAGGGTGGCTCAGATAAAGAATATCAGGTAAATGGTGTTCAAAACCTATTCGGAAAATGGGTAAACTTAGCGGTTTCTTATGATCAGACCAGCTCAATGGTTAAGGTTTATATCAATGGTTCTAGGGTTGCTGCAATTGCTTCAACTGCAACTGGTCCGCTTGCCTTTACCAATACAGGAAAATTTGTTTTTGGTACCGTTCAATTCCAAACTACCCCAAGTCAGACTACCGGAAATACCAAACAGGATTGGGCCAGCTTTTTAACCGGACAGATTGATGAAGTTAGACTTTTTGATAAAGCCTTAACTGATGCAGAAGTAAGCGCACTTTCTATTTTAGAAGGTAGAGGAAAATAATAGTTTTCCAACGCTGAGAAAGGCAATTAATAATAAAGGGTTGTCAGTAATGGCAACCCTTTTTAACCATGTTGTAATGATAAAAATCTTCCCATATTTTTTAGTTCTTTTTCTTTTTGCAACAGCCTGCAAAAAAGGTGATACGCCTACTCCGGTTGATCCACCTGTTACACCAACATCTTTTGCTTTTAGCGATTTAAAGGTAAACGATGCTTACAGCGGTTTTACCTATTATGGTGTAAACAATAGCCCAATTATCAAAATAACATTCTCATCACCTATTAATTCTACTTCTATAAGTGGCAATGTCACACTTACCGATGCCTCCGGAACTCCGGCCGCATTCACTTCCAAATTAGAGAACAACGATAATACGGTTGTAATTACTACTACGGCATTACAGCCCATTACTAAATATATTTTAAGCGTTAATAACAATTTATCATCAAAAACCGGTGGCAAACTTCAATCGGCAGTTGCTGTAAACCTGATCACTGCTGTAGATGATGCAGATAAATTTGCCCGCATCAGCGACGATGACCTTTTAACTTTAGTTCAAAAGCAAACCTTTAAATATTTCTGGGATTTTGCACATCCAATCAGTGGCCTAGCCAGGGAAAGAAATACATCGGGTAATACTGTAACTTCAGGTGGATCGGGTTTTGGGATCATGGCCTTGGTTACCGGTATCAGCAGGAATTTCATCAGCAGGGCCGATGGATTGGCGAGGATCCAAAAGATGATATCCTTTTTAAAAACTGCCGACCGCTTTCATGGTGCCTATCCACATTGGTTGGATGGAAATACAGGAAAAGTAATTCCCTTCAGCACCAAAGATAATGGTGGTGACCTTGTAGAGACTTCATTTCTAATGGCAGGTCTAATTACAGCCCGCCAATACTTCAACGGTACTGATGCAGCAGAAGCTACGTTAAGGGCCGATATTAATACCATTTATAATGGGGTCGAATGGAACTGGTACAGAAAAGATAACAGTAGTACTCTTTACTGGCACTGGAGCCCTAATTACAATTGGGACATGAACCTGCCCGTTAAAGGCTGGAATGAGTGTTTGATCACTTATGTGATGGCCGCAGCCTCTCCTACCTCTTCGATCCCTAAAAGTGTATATGATGGCGGCTGGGCTCAAAATGGAGCAATGAAAAACGGGAACACCTATTACGGCGTCCAACTTCCTTTGGGTATAGCGAATGGTGGACCATTATTTTTTTCGCATTATTCTTTCCTGGGCATCAATCCAACAGGTTTAAGTGATGCTTATGCCAATTATGAAATACAAACCAGGGCACATACGCAGATTAATTATAACTATTGTAAAGCTAATCCGCTCGGTAACTATGGTTATGGCGAAAATTGCTGGGGTTTAACGGCGAGTGATATCCCTAACGGATATGCTGCAAGTGCACCAGGCAATGATGTGGGGGTAATTGCCCCAACTGCAGCTTTATCGTCTTTTCCTTATACGCCAACAAAATCGATGCAGGCGCTAAAATATTTTTATTACAAACTTGGCAATAAAACCTGGGGAGACTATGGTTTTTACGATGCTTTCTCCCTAAAAGATCAATGGTTTGCTTCCTCTACCCTGGCGATAGATCAGGGACCGATTGTGGTGATGATCGAAAATTATAGAACCAAATTAATCTGGAACTTATTTATGTCGGCACCTGAAGTTAAAGCGGGCATGAAAAATCTTGGTTTTAGTGGCCCCAATCTTTAACATTATACATCAGCAATGAAATTTATATTCCGAAACTTCCTCTTATTATCATTTACTCTTTTTACGCTATCATCATGTGCACAGCTAAAAAAAAGTGCCTACAATCCAGATCTAAATATCAAAAAGAATCTTTCCGATATCGAATTATTGGATCTCGTTCAAAAACAAACCTTCCAATATTTTTGGGATGGTGCCGAGCCAATTTCTGGTGCAGGCAGAGAGCGTTTCCATGTAGATAACGTTTATCCTGAAAATGATAAAAACACAGTAGCTACAGGTGCAACAGGTTTTGGTTTAATGGCCATTTTAAGCGGAATTGATAGGAATTACGTAACCAAAAAAGAAGGATTAGACCGCTTAAATAAAATATTGGACTTCCTATCCAAAGCCGATCGATTTCATGGCGCGTGGTCGCATTGGATAAACGGCGAAACAGGAAAAGTACGTCCATTCGGACAAAAAGATAATGGAGGTGATTTAGTGGAGACTTCATTTGTTGCGCAGGCTTTAATCTGCATTAACGAGTATTATAAAAATGGTTCTGAACCCGAAAAAGCATTAGCAAAAAAGGCCGATGACCTTTGGAAGGAAATCGATTTTAATTGGTTCCGCAACGGACAAAACGTATTGTATTGGCATTGGTCGCCAGAGTATAACTGGGAAATGAACTTCCCGGTAAAAGGCTATAACGAATGTTTAATCATGTATGTTATGGCAGCTTCCTCCCCTACTCATACCATACCCGCCAAAGTCTATCACGAAGGCTGGGCAAGAGGAGGAGCAATTAAAGCAGATTTCGATCTTTATGGACATCATATTCCATTAGATTATCAAGGTGCAAAAAATTCTGTGGGTCCATTATTTTGGGCACATTATTCATATTTAGGTTTAAATCCTAAGGGATTAAAAGACCGCTATGCCGATTATTGGCAAAACAATGTAAACCAGACACTGGCTATATACGATTACTGTGTAGCCAACCCCAAGAAATTTAAAGGTTATGGCAAAAATAACTGGGGTTTAACTGCCAGTTACTCAGTTAAAGGTTATGCTGCCCATAGCCTTCAGGAAGATTATGGCGTTATCTCGCCCACAGCAGCCATTTCTTCTATCCCATATACCCCAAAAGAATCGATGAAGGTAATCAGACACCTTTACGAGGATTTGGGCGATAAGGTTTGGGGGAAATACGGTTTTTATGATGCTTTCTCTGAAACGGATAACTGGTATCCGAAAAGATATCTGGGCATTGATCAGGGTCCAATGGTAGTAATGATCGAAAACTATAGATCAGGACTGCTTTGGAAGTTATTTATGGGAAATAAAGATGTTCAAAATGGTTTGAAGAAACTGGATTTTCAGTTTCAACCATAGTATAGTGTTGCGTATAAATGTTTAGCCATCATATATTTTAAATTAAATCTACAGAACCATGAAAAAAGTAATTTTAATATTAACAGCAATGATAGGATGTGTAATCCTAAACTCAAGTTTTACTTCCATATCCAATGCTAAACATAAAACTGTAAAAGCAAAATTTGCTACTGTAAATGTAACGGCCACCAACTCAACCAGTGATGGTGTGTACGTAAGGTTAGAAAATAATACCAGTGGTGGTGCCTATGTTTTCTTTATCCAACCCAATTCTCCAAACGGAACAGTAATCGGACAGATACCAGAAAATGGCGACAGTTATACCGTAAAATTAACCTCAACTGGTGGCGCACATGATATGTGGGTTTATTGGGAGCACCAATCTCACGTTACCGGACTAAGCGTTAGCGGCATGTCGATAGGATGTTCGAGCTGCGCCAGAATAAACATTTTTAATTAATTCCCAACGAATAATGGCTAAACATTTATTCAAAATATTTTTAATAATACCCCTACTTTGCGGTAAGTTCACGGCTTCTGCACAGCAGAAAACCTATTGCAACCCCATCAATGTAGATTATGGTTATACGCCTTTCGAATCTTTTACTGAATGGGGTAAACACCGTGCCACAGCCGATCCGGTAATAGTAAATTATAAAGGTGATTTTTACCTGTTCAGCACCAACCAATGGGGTTACTGGCACAGTACCGATATGCTGAACTGGAAATTCCATGAAAGAAAATTTCTTCGCCCATGGAATAAAACCAAAGATGAACTCTGTGCACCTGGTGTGGGTATTGTTGGCGATACCATGGTGGTTTTCGGCAGCACTTATACTAAAAATTTCACCCTGTGGGGAAGTACCGATCCTAAAGGCAATAAATGGTTTCCTCTGGTCGATTCTTTAGAAATAGGCGGTTGGGATCCGTCATTCTTTACCGACGATGATGGTAAATTTTACATGTATAACGGCAGCAGTAATAATTATCCGATGTATGGTGTAGAGCTCGACCGCAAAACTTTTAAACCAAAAGGTACCCGTACACCAATGTATTTGCTCGAAAGCTGGCGCTATGGCTGGCAACGTTTCGGCGAGTATATGGACAATACCTTTCTCGATCCCTTTGCCGAAGGTGCCTGGATGACCAAACATAATGGTAAATATTATTTCCAATATGGCGCACCCGGAACCGAATTTAGCGGCTATTCGGATGGAGTGGTTGTAGGCACCAAACCGCTGTTTTACGATACACCAACAACACCACAATCCGATCCTTTGAGCTATAAAGGCGGAGGATTTTCCCGCGGTGCTGGTCACGGTGCAACCTTTCAGGACAATAACAAAAATTACTGGCACATTTCTACCAGCATTATCTGCGTAAAAAATACCTGGGAACGCCGAATGGGGATCTGGCCAACCGGTTTTGATAAAGATGATGTGATGTGGACCAATACTGCCTTCGGCGATTACCCACTTTATTTACCGGCTGAAAGAAAAGAAGGCGGACCTGCAGGGCCAGGCTGGATGCTCATTAATTATAAAAAACCGGTAACCGTTTCTTCTACCCTGGGAAGCTTTAATGCCAATAATGCGGTTGACGAAAGTATTAAAACCTATTGGAGTGCCAAAACAGCCAATAATGGCGAATGGATCCAGACTGATTTGGGTAGTCTAGCAACCGTTAACGCCATACAGATCAACTATGCTGATCAGGATGCCGAATTCTTAGGAAAACAGAACGGAATTTACCACCAATATAAAATCCTTTCCTCAACGGATGGAAAAAAGTGGAGCGTCTTGGTTGATAAAAGCCAGAACAAAACAGACGTTCCGCATGATTATATAGAACTCCGGAAACCGGTAAAAACCAGGTTTGTTAAAATGGTAAACATCCACATGCCTACTGGAAAATTTGCCATTAGTGGTTTACGTGTTTTTGGGAATGGAAATGGTGAGAAACCGACAAAAGTGAAAAATCTGATCGTTTTAAGGACAGAAAAAGACAAACGCAGTGCCTACATTAAATGGGAGCCTGTTGATAATGCCTTTGCCTATAACCTTTATTACGGTACTGCGCCTGATAAACTGTATAACTGCATTATGATCCATGATTTTAATGAGTACTGGTTCAAAGCAATGGACAGCCAGAAAGCTTATTTTTTTTCTATCGAAGCAATAAACGAGAATGGCGTATCGGTAAAAACCGAGGTAAAGAAAGTTGATTAAAATAAATGCTCATGCTCGTTTGTAACGAGTGTGGAAATAAAGAATTGCTTTAAGTGATTAATGTTTAAACAAAATAAAATCGTAAAGCCGTTTAGGCACTCGTTGGAAACAAGCGCCAGTTAATAAAAAGAATAAAACACATATATAATGAAGAGAGCGAATATCCTGGTTGTTTTTTTAACCCTGTTTGTACTGAACGGATCGGCACAGACCAAAAAACCTGTTTCTGCAGAAGAGGCAAAGATGAACACCTTCATCAGCAACCTGATGGCGAAAATGACAGTTGATGAAAAAATTGGCCAGCTGAATTTACCAAGTTCCGGAGATATTACCACGGGACAGGCCAACAGCAGTGACATTTCTAAAAAAATTAAAGCCGGACAAGTTGGTGGTTTATTCAACATCAAAGGTGTAGATAAGATTAAAGCGGTCCAAAAAATCGCGGTGGAAAACAGCCGTATGAAAATTCCATTGCTTTTCGGAATGGATGTTATCCATGGATACAATACCGTTTTCCCAATCCCTTTAGGCGTTAGCTGTATCTGGGATATGGCAACTGTGCAAAAATCTGCCCGCATAGCGGCGATAGAAGCCAGTGCAAGTGGCATCAACTGGACTTTCTCTCCTATGGTTGACATTTCGAGAGATCCACGATGGGGCCGTATTTCTGAAGGAAGTGGAGAAGATGCTTATTTAGGCTCACAAATTGCTGCAGCAATGGTAAAAGGTTATCAGGGAAAACTTCAGGCCAATAATGAGATTTTAGCCTGTGTAAAACACTATGCCTTATATGGCGCAGCAGAAGCCGGTAGAGATTACAATACCACCGATATGAGTAAAGTACGCATGTACAACGAATATTTCCCGCCATACAAAGCTGCTGTTGATGCCGGAGCAGCCAGCATTATGGCTTCTTTTAACGAAGTTGATGGCATTCCAGCTACAGGAAGCAAATGGTTGATGACGGATGTTTTGCGTAACCAATGGGGTTTTAAAGGCTTTGTGGTAACCGATTATACAGGTATCCCTGAAATGATTGCGCACGGCATGGGTGATTTGCAAACTGTTTCTGCCCTGGCTTTAAATGCAGGGGTTGATATGGATATGGTGGGTGAAGGCTTTTTAGGTACTTTAAAAAAATCCTTAGCTGAGAAAAAAGTAGGTATCGCTCAGATCGATAGGGCCTGTAGATTAGTACTTCAAGCAAAATACAAACTCGGTTTATTTACCGATCCTTATAAATTTTGCAATGCAGAAAGAGCAGAAAAAGAAGTTTTTAGTCCGGCTAACCGCCAGGTGGCACGCGAAGTTGCAGCAGAAAGTTTTGTGCTGTTGAAAAATAACAATAACCTGCTTCCATTAAAAAAATCAGGAACTATTGGTTTGATCGGTCCATTAGCAGATAATACCGCAAATATGTACGGTACATGGAGTGTTGCTGCGCTTTTTGACAAGTCAGTAACAGTACTACAAGGTTTAAAAAATGCCCTGGGTAATGATGCAAAAATATTAACCGCTCGCGGTGCCAATTTCCTGGCAGATTCTGCTATGGAGCAGCGTTATGTAAACATCCACAACCCTACATACAAACGTGATCCACGTACCGAAGCTGAAATGATTAAAGAAGCTTTAGAAGTAGCGAAAAAATCAGATGTGATTGTGGCTACTATTGGCGAAGGTTCTGAATTTACAGGCGAAAGTAGTAGTGTAACCGATATCCAGATTCCTGAAACACAGAAAAACCTTTTAAAAGCTCTGGCTAAAACAGGTAAACCAGTAGTATTGGTGCTGTTTACAGGCCGTCCATTGGCATTAAATTGGGAACAGCAAAATATTCCAGCCATTTTAAATGTATGGTTCCCGGGTAGTGAAGCAGGAAATGCAATTGCCGATGTACTTTTTGGCGATGTTAATCCATCGGGTAAACTGAGTGCAACTTTTCCTCAGAATGTGGGTCAGGTGCCTTTGTATTATGCTCATAAAAATACCGGCCGCCCGTTGGCTGAGGGTAAATGGTTCGAAAAATTTCGTTCCAACTATTTAGACGTAAGCAATGACCCCTTATATCCATTCGGTTTTGGTTTAAGCTATACCTCATTTAATTATAGTGATGTTAAACTAAGCGCCAATACATTAAGCAAAGGAAAATCGATCACGGCATCTGTTATTGTAAACAATACAGGCAAATATGAGGGCAAAGAAGTTGTTCAATTATATATTCAAGATCTTATTGGAAGTATTACCCGCCCGGTTAAAGAATTAAAAGGTTTTCAAAAGATTAATTTAAAAGCCGGAGAAAGTAAAACCGTTACTTTTAATATTACGGAGAATGACCTTAAATTTTACAATTCTGATCTGAAATTCGTTGCTGAACCCGGCGATTTCAAAGTATTTATTGGTACAAATTCACGCGATGTAAAAGAAGCATCTTTCACCTTGAAATAAAGACAATTAGGTTTGGTTATAAACCCTGAGCTATTGTAAAGTAGCCAGGGTTTTCTATTTTTGTCGAATGAAACCATCATGATTTACCAAAACACACCTTGAAATAACAAGTCATGAAAGCTTCATCACCTTTAAAAATAATATAAAACGGATGAAAAAGATTTTTTTTACCATCTGCATTCTTTTTTCTGTACTCTTTTTAAATGCTCAGGATTTTAAAAAATACGATAGGGGAAGCTATATAAAAGGAAAGGATTCTATCTACTATAGGATACTTTTCCCGGAGAATTTTAATCCCGACCAAAAATATCCTATCGTTTTCTTTTTGCACGGAAGCGGAGAAAGAGGTAACGATAATGCCAGTCAACTGGTACACGGTGGTAAATTGTTTTTAAAAAATGATGTCCGCAAGAACTTCCCTGCCATTGTAGTTTTCCCTCAGTGTCCGCAGAACGATTTTTGGGCCAATGCCAATTTTGAACAAGATGCCAAAGGCAAAAGAAAAATCAGTTTTGTAGAAGGTGGCAAACCCACCAAAATAATGCATGCGCTGCAGGGAATGGTTAAAAATTTCCTTAAAAAACCTTATGTAGATAAAAATCAGGTTTATGTTGGTGGTTTATCAATGGGTGCAATGGGCACTTATGAACTGCTTAGAAGAGAACACCGTAAGTTTGCCGCAGCCATTGCCATCTGCGGTGGAGACAACACCAACAACATTAAAAAATATCAAAAGATACCACTTTGGATTTTTCATGGTGCAAAAGATGATATTGTGGATCCTGCATTTTCGATTGCCATTGCCGAACGTTTAAAAACGGTTGGCGACGAAGTGAAATTTACCCTTTACCCTAACGCAAACCACAATAGCTGGGATAGTGCCTTTGCCGAACCAGAGTTGTTTAGCTGGTTGTTTTCTCATAAGAGATAGCAAAACGGTTAGTCATACTGAACTCGTTTCAGTATCTATCTTTCAAGACCTGAAATAAATTCAGGGTGACGATCAGAGGTAAAAGAATTAGAAAAGCAGGGTTCGATATCTTATAGGTTCCAACAGTCCTGCCATCCGCTTTACTCACTCCGATTGAAAAATCGGAGCTTCGTGCCCGCTCCTGTCAGGTTTAATTTACCCGAGTTAACCTAAGTAACCTAGACCCGACAAAATGGAAAGCCCGGAGGTTGAGGTACGAGGCCGAGGACTTGAATTGATGGCGGGACTGCTGTACCATAAATGCACAGGTTTTGCTCTTCAAAAAAACAAAAATTACAAAAAAAAGCCTGAAGAAAAAATCTTCAGGCTCTTGTAAAATATTCTAATTGATATTACTCCGCCATATTGTGGTAAACCGCCTGCACATCATCATCTTCCTCCAACTTATCGATCAATTTCAAAACATCAGCTGCCTGCTCTTCTGTTACCTCATGGTGAGATAAAGCAATACGCTCTAATTTTGAACTTTTTAACTCAATGCCTTTCTCTTCTAAAGCTTTTTGTAAAGAACCAAAGTTTTCGAATGCACCTTGTGCTACCGCAATATCATTTCCTTCTTCATCAGCCTCAACATAAAGTTCCTCTAAACCAGCATCAATTAATTCGAACTCTAATTCCTCCAGGTCTAAACCTTCAGCAGGTACAAAACGGAAAATTGATTTGCGGTTAAAAACGAAATCTAAAGATCCGGTTTTACCCAAAGAACCATCAGTTTTGTTAAAATAACTACGAACATTTGCTACGGTACGGTTGGTATTATCAGTAGCTGTTTCAATTAAAACGGCTACACCATGTGGCGCATAACCTTCGTATACAATTTCCTCGTAATTGGCCATCGATTTATCAGATGCACGTTTAATTGCCGCCTCTACCCTATCCTTTGGCATGTTTACTGCTTTTGCATTTTGCATAGCTGTACGTAAACGCGAGTTGGTTTCCGGATGAGGTCCGGATTCCTTTACCGCCATTACGATATCTTTACCAATACGCGTAAACTGAACCGCCATTTTGGCCCAACGCTTAAATTTTCTCTCTTTTCTAAATTCGAATGCTCTTCCCATTATTGTTAGTATTGAGATATGAGATTTGAGATATGAGACCTTAGGCCTTCAACCTTCCAATCCTCTACCTTTATATTATTTCTTTAAATTATTTAACATATCAGTTGTCAGTTTCGATAAATCGAACTCTGGTTTCCATCCCCAGTCTTTTGCTGCATAGTTATCATCAATAGAACGTGGCCAGCTGTTTGCAATTTGCTGACGGGGATCATTAGCGCTGTAAGTTAGTGTAAAATCCGGAATATGTTTTCTGATTTCGGCGGCTAAAACCTCTGGCGTGAAACTTACACCAGCAAAATTATAGCTACTACGCACTGAAATCTGATCTGCAGGAGCATCCATCAGTTCAATTGTTCCTCGGATGGCATCATCCATATACATCATTGGCAATTCTGTTTCCGCATTTAAGAAACTCTGGTAACTGCCTTTTTTCAACGCATCGTGAAAAATGTGGATTGCATAATCGGTTGTGCCACCACCCGGAGCAGCTTTCCAGCTGATTAATCCCGGATAACGGATACTACGTACATCCAATCCGTATTTTTGGTTATAATATTCGCACCAGCGCTCTCCTGCCAGTTTACTGATCCCATAAACAGTATTCGGATCCATTACACAAAATTGTGAAGTATTATCTTTTGGCGAATTCGGTCCAAATACAGCGATAGAACTTGGCCAGTACACTTTTGCTGTCTTATATTCTAAAGCTAAATCTAAAACATTCAATAAACCGTTCATATTTAAATCCCAGGCCAGCTTTGGATTTTGCTCACCTGTAGCTGATAATAAAGCGGCTAAGAGGTAAACCTGTGTCGGTCTGTATTTATGGAAAATGCCATTGATCATTTCTTTATCAAGCACATTCACAAATTCAAATGGTGCAGAGTTTTTGATATCATAATCCGGCCTGCGTATATCGCATGCAACAACATGATCATCACCATATATTTTACGTAACATGGTGACCAATTCGGTACCAATTTGCCCGTTAGAGCCCAAAACAACAATTTTTTCTTGCATATTTTTTTTGAGAATGAGCAAAGGTAAAAAAATGAGATAAAAGGCAATAAAATATTTATAGATAAGAAGGGGGTAATTGTATAAACTGATTAATTGCAGACCAGATTTTTTAACCGTTGGATTACTAAATTGTTAACTGCAAATTGCTAACTGAAAGCTGTTAACTGCCAACTGAAACTTTCAACATTATTTTATACATTTACTACACGCTTATCGAATAACCAAATAAAAATGACTCATCCAGAGCCTGAAAAATCTGAAGATTTACTGAATCGCCTAAAGCTTGGCGATAAGAAGGCTTACGAAAAAATATATTTTACCTATAGTAACGAGCTATTATTGGCAGCCTACAAAAAAACAGGCGATAAAATAATCGCTGAAGAACTGGTACAGAATATCTTCATCTCTCTTTGGGAAAAACGGCAGGAAGCACAGATCAACAATCTCCAGGCTTATTTGTTTGGTGCCTTAAAGTTAAGCGTAATCAACCACATCAGGAGCCTGGTGATGCAGAATAAGTACATGGAGTACCAAACCCTAACCTATTCAGAAAACCATCATGATACCGCAAACCTGGTCGACCTTCATGATCTCTCTTCCATTATCGAAGAAGGCATTAACTCGTTACCCGAAAAAACACAGGAAATCTTCAGACTGAGCCGTTATCAACACCAATCTACCAAAGATATTTCCACCGGTCTAAACATCTCCGAAAAGGCTGTAGAATACCATATCACCCAATCTATTAAGAGGATAAAAGAATACATTAAAAATTTTTATATCTTTTTGTAACTGACTATCAGTTGTTTAGAATTTATTTCTATTATTATGACACACTGCTTTAGGGTTTGGCTCCAGTTGTGTTACTTGTATAGTATAAGGCCAAATATTCTTTTTATGAACCAGAAATCATTTTACGATTTACTAAGCCGTTATGAAAACGGAAATTGTACTGAAGCTGAAAAGCTATGGGTAGATAAATGGTATCATAACTTAAATAACCAGAATTTTAAAGATTTATCATCAACTGCGCTCGAAGAAATGCAGGTGAATACCTGGCTTAACATCAATAACGTTGAAAGCAAATCTACACCAGCGCTTAAAGTTAGAAGACGTTGGCCAAAATTCGCTATTGCAGCATCTATTATTATTGCATTTTTTATTGCCGGTTTATATTTAAGCAATTACAACCATGCTGAACAATCTTTTATTGATGAAAATAAAGGCTTGACCTTAATCAGCAAAACGAATGAGAGTGATAGCAGCCTGTTGATATCACTCAGTGATGAAAGCACAGTAATACTTAAACCACAGGCGAATATTATTTACCCGAAGGTTTTTGCGGCTAACAAAAGAACGGTTTACTTAAAAGGAAGTGCATTTTTCTCGGTAAGTAAAAATCCTAAGCGCCCGTTTTATGTGTACAATCAAAAATTGGTTGTGCGTGTTTTAGGTACCAGTTTCTGGGTAAAATCATCAACGGATAAACTTCAGGCTCAGGTTGAAGTAAGAACTGGAAAAGTTCAGATATCCGAAAATCAGAAAAGCTCACTCTTCACTTTCGATAAAGAAAAACTGGCTAAACCAATTCTGCTAACACCCAACCAAAAGGGCATTTTTGCTGACCACAAATTAAATAAAACATTGGTGACCAAGCCTATTCCATTGGCCGAAGCTTATAATCTACCCACAAGCCTGAGCTATAATTTTAAAGAAGAAAGCATTAAAGAAATTTTCAAAACCTTATCTGAAGCTTACGGGATAGAGATAAAATTAGATAATGAGCAGATTTCGACCTATACTTTTACCGGTGATTTAAGCAAAAAAGGGCTATATGAGCAGCTCGACCTGATCTGCGGAACCATCTCAAGCAAATATTACATCCAGGGAACCAGCATTGTGGTTTCCAAAAACTAACCAAATAAAATATGATGAAGAAAAACCACAGCACTAACAGCCCATAGCGCGGCTCCATTTTCCATAATATTTTTCTAAAAAACAAAGCCGACAATGTGGGGCATTGCCGGCGAGTTAAATACATTAGAAATGTATTCATGGTATTTCCATGTCCAATAAATCCAATCATTTAATGAACAATAACCAAATTTATGAAAAAAAATCAACTTATTTCGCTGGCGATATATGCAATGAGAATTTCGATTTACCAAATACTTGCAATAATAATTTTTACTTGTGGTGCTTTTGCCAAAAATGTCGACGCCCAAGACTTTCTCAACAAATCAATTTCGATCAAAGCTGATCAAACAGATATTAAAACCATTATAGAAAAAACAGAACAATTAGCCAATGTTAAATTTGTTTACAGTCCGCAATTAATAAACTCCGGCCGTAAAGTTTCTATTAATGTAGTTAACCAAAAGCTTAAATACTTTCTTGAGAATTCGCTAAAACGTTATGACGTGGGATATAGGATAGTTAAAGATCAGATTTTGCTCTATTCTATCCCCGCCAATAACAATCTCGAACTCTTAAAAACTTTCGAAGGCATTGTAACCGGAAAAGTAACCGATAGCAAGGGCAATGCCATTCCAGGAGTTTCGGTTACCGTAAAAGGGAAATCAATCGGAACCACAACCGACGAAAATGGGGCTTTTGCTTTAAAAGGCTTAACGGTTGATAGCCGCGTACTCGTGGTGAGATATGTAGGCTTCATATCTAAAGAAGTCAGCCTATCACCAGGCAATTCCGACGAAAACCTGAACATCAGTCTATCAGAAGATAACCTACAGTTAGAAAGTGTGATGGTAACCGGTGGTAATCCAAAGAAAAAATTAGAAAGCAGTGTGGCCTTAACCTCGGTGAGTAATAAAGATATCACCAACAGGGCACCCTTAAACAGTACCGATTTATTAAAAGCTATACCAGGCCTGACCGTAGAAAGTACGGGTGGCGATGGTCCGGGCAACGTTTGGGTAAGGGGCTTTCCACAACAGGGTGGTTATATTTTCTTAGGCATACAAGAAGATGGTTTACCGCTTTTACCAACAGGTTTCAATACCAACCCATCAGTAGATCAATACTATAAAACAGACTTAACCATACAGAATATCGAAGCAATTAGAGGGGGAAATGCCTCGATTATTCAAGCCAATACGCCAGGTGCTGTAGTAAACAACATCAGTTACGCGGGCGCCGATAAACAATATGGCCAGTTTAAATTCACCACAGGTTTTTCACAAGGCTTATACCGTTTTGATGGGAATACCGGTGGAAAAATAAACGATCAGATTAAATATAACATTGGTGGTTTTTACCGTACCGATAACGGCGTGGTAGAACAGGGCTTTAACCCGGCCAACCAGGGTGGACAGATTAAAGGCAACATGACTTTTAATTTCAAAAACAATAAAGGCTTTTTCAGGGTGTATGGTAAATACCTTAATGACAAAGTCCAGTTCTTACTAACGAGTTATTACCCTTACGATGGTACCGGGAAACCAACCACTTACCGGGATTATAATATGGCTTCACAATCAATCTTACCGGTTCAAACCGAATGGAGTTATAACGATCCTTCAACCGGAAACCATAATTTTAGTCTAACAGATGGTATCCATACCAAATTGGGTTCAGCAGGTTTCCAGTTCAATTACCTAACCGATAGCGGCTGGCAGATAGTGAACAATTTCCGTTATCAAAATACGCATACAAACTCAACCTATACCGTTCCGGCAGGAATTACAGCGAGAACAGCGGCTACACCCTATTATTACCCTGGAGGTGCCGTTGCACCGTTTGTAACCGGAGATTATGTAATTACATCAAACGCACAGGGACAGATTAACAGCGATGTTCAAATTATTGATTACCTGGATCTGAAAAAGACTTTTAAAAATCATAGTTTAAATATCGGCGCAGGTATTCATCAATACAATCGCGACGATTTACGCTATGCATTTAGATCTTTTACAGAATTTAAGGAGCACCCAAGTATCATCTTACAGTCGCCAACAGCAACAGAAAGAACAATTCAAACCAAAAACACCTTTATTGGCGATACCAGGACATTATCAGCTTATGCTGGTGATGAGATTAAAATATCCGAAAAATGGCGTTTAGATATCGGAGCGAGAATTGATAACCAGAATGTTAAGGGAGACAGACCTTATTATGCACTTAATTCGAATGGCACTGTAAATATTGCAGCGCCAGCCACTCCAACCATACTGGGTTATACCAGCTATGATGAAACCTTAACCAACTGGGCAGCATCAATAGGCGCAAATTATAAGATAAGCACTACTGCAAGTATGTTTGCACGGGCTACAAAAGCTTATAACGCACCAAATATAGGCGATTATAATGCTTCAGGATATAATGGTGCAAACATTAAAAAACGCCCGGTTTATTTAGGCGAAGTAGGTTTTAAATATGCAAAAAACAACCTGGCAATTTTTGCATCAGGAAGTTATTCTGCCATTAAAAATGTTTCGTTAACGATTAATGTGCCTACGACAGCAGCTGGAACACAAGCACTGGTGGCCTTTGGCTCTACACGTACCTGGAGTGCCGAGTATGAAGTTTCCTACAAAATATTTAAACCGCTAAGCTTACGCTTAACCGGAACACTGCAAGATTCTAAATACACCGATTATGAAGCAAATACAAGTGGAAACGCCGCTGTAGCAGCCGAATTTGGATACCGTGTATATAGTTTTACCGGCAAAAGAACCGAAAGGGTACCTGTATTGAATACAGAGCTAGGTGCCAACTACGATTACAAAAACTTTAACCTGTATGTAGCAGCCAATTATGTTGGCAGCCGTTTTACCTCACCTAGCGGAAGTTACGAGCTTCCATCCTATGTGGTAATGAAAGCCGGAGCAGGATATAATTTTACTAAAAAGATTTCAATAAGATTTTGGGCAGACAACTTGTTAAATGCAAAAGTGTTGACAGAGGGCGATGTTCGTGGAGATCAGTTCAGAGATTTCTCAACCGTAACACCTGGCACATTAATGATTGGCAGAACTTTACTACAACGTACCTTCTGGGGATCATTAGCTTATTCATTCTAAACAAATAAAACCGGAGTTCACGCTCCGGTTTTTTTATTCTAAAACATCATGACAACAAGAAGATCATTTTTACAAAAAGTAAGCGTTGCCGGGGCAGCAGCTTTTTTAAGTCCATCCATTATTACAACAGCTTTAGCACAATCGGCGAAGGTTTCAAAAATCGGAATTGGTCTTTTCACCCTACGCGAACAATTAACGGCAGATGTAAAGGCCACTATTGAACGGGTAGCTAAAATCGGCTATAAACAAGTTGAAACCTATTACGGCTATCCGGGGAAATATGAAGTGAAAGGATTCTGGGGACTGGAAGCCAAAAATTTCAATGCATTATTAAAAGCCAACGGTCTCTCCTCTCCCAGCGGACATTACAACGTCACGGAGTTTTTATCCTCTGGCGATGATAAAGTGTTAAAATCGCACATCGAAACCGCAGCTACTGTTAACCAGAAATATTTTGTTATCCCTGCTTTACCGACTGATATCAGGGCCAATGGAACATTAGATGATTATAAACGCATGGCTGCCAAATTTAACCAGGCAGCCGAACTTTGCCAAAAATCAGGCTTAAAATTGGCTTACCATAACCATAACTTCGAATTTAAAGATCAGGGAAATGGGGTTACAGGTTATGAAACCTTGCTTACTGAAACCGACGCCAATATGGTAGGTTTTGAACTCGATATCTTTTGGGCGGTAAATGCAGGTTTGAACCCGGTTGATATGTTCAAGAAAAATCCAGGCCGTTATAAAATGTTTCATGTTAAGGATATGGACAAAGCAGATAAAGCCGTTTTCGTAGAAGTAGGCTCCGGCAGGATCGATTTCAAAAGCATTTTCGCCGCATCAAAATTAGCTGGTGTAGATTATATTTTTACAGAACAGGACATCATTAAAAAGGAACCTTACGAGAGTATTACAGAAAGTTATAATTACATCAGAAAAAATCTGCTTTAGTCTGATTTTAGCCTTAAAAAGGCTATGTTTTTGGATATATTAGTAAATAATATGTCAGCCCGTACTAAATGTACTTTTTACACCAAGTAAATTTGAGATAAAAACAGGGTTTAAATAGCAATCAGGCAGTAAAATAACTATTATTTAGAATTATTCTATAAGGTAACAATGATATTGCAAACTGATAATTTAACTTAAAAAATTAATTGTTTACGTTATATTTTTTCTAATATTACTAATTCAACACATAAATAACCAAAATATAAAATCATAAAGACGATGCACAGAAGAGAAGCACTCAAAAACGTTGCATTTTTGCTGGGAGGAGCAATCTCGGCAAGTACAATGGGCGTGTTATTTGAAAGTTTTACGCTCCCCGAAAATGAAAAAAACTTCGTAAGCTATTCGCTTGAAGACGAAAAGATCTTTGCAGAATTTGCTGACATTATTGTCCCGACGACCAAATCCTCTGCAGGTGCCAAGGCCGCAGGTTTAGGTAAGTTTATTCCGATGATGATGAAAGATTGTTACCCTGCAACCATGCAAACCTCCTTTGCACAAGGATTTAAAGATCTTCAGGCAAAATCAATGAAAGATTTCGGGAAAAGCTATATCACTTTAACACCGGCCGACCGCAAAAAGTTAATGATCGATTTGAGGGCAATCGCACTTGCACAAAAAGATGGCCAATCAGAAGAGAACAAAGATTTAGTTTACTTTTTTATCACGGCAAGAGATTTGACCTTACTCGGTTACTATTCTTCAGAAATTGGTTGCACCAAAGCAAGGGAATATGTCCTTATTCCGGGCCGATATGATGGCAATGCGCCATTAAAGCCAGGCCAAAGATCCTGGGCAACCTAACTTCTAATCACAACTACAAAACATCATGAATTTAAATACCAATTTAAAAGCAGAAAATACTTACGATGCTATTGTTATAGGATCGGGGATTAGTGGCGGCTGGGCTGCAAAAGAACTTACCGAAAAGGGCTTACGTGTACTGATGCTCGAAAGAGGGATGAACATTGAGCACATTACCGGGTACGAAAATGCAATGAAAAATCCCTGGGATTTTAAACATGCAGGTAAACTTACCGAAGAGCAAAAACGTACCCACCCGGTACAAAAAAGAGATTACCCCTACCAGGAAGCAAATGAAAAATGGTGGGTAAACGATTTAGAATGTCCATATACTGAAGACAAACGTTTCGATTGGTACCGCGGTTTCCACGTGGGAGGTAAATCGTTAATGTGGGGCCGTCAGAGCTACCGTTTAAGCGACCATAATTTTGAAGATAATGCAAAAGATGGTCATGGAAGCGATTGGCCGGTTCGTTATGCAGAACTTTCGCCATGGTACGATTATGCAGAGCGTTTTGCCGGCATCAGTGGTTCTAAAGAAAACTGGCCTACTTGTCCGGATGGTGATTTTTTACCTCCGATGGATTTAAACATTGTAGAAAAATCAGTAAAAGCCCGTGTTGAAGAACATTATAAAAGAGAACGTATCATCATGATTGGCCGTGTTGCCAATCTTACTGTTCCACATAAAGGTCGTGGTAATTGTCAATACAGGAACCTGTGTAGCCGTGGTTGTCCATTTGGTGCTTATTTCAGTACGCAGTCTTCTACCCTTCCTGCAGCAATGGCAACCAAACGTTTAACATTAAGGCCATATTCTATCGTAAATCATATTATTTATGATAAAGATACCAAGAAAGCCAAAGGTGTAATGGTTATTGACGCACAAACCAACAAAACGATGGAGTTTTATGCGAAAATTGTTTTTGTAAACGGTTCTACATTAGCTTCTACATTCATTCTGCTAAATTCAACATCAGAAGCACATCCAAACGGATTAGGTAACGGTAGTGGTCAATTGGGTCATAATTTAATGGATCACCATTTTCGTTGCGGCGCATCCGGAGAGGCTGAAGGCTTTGACGATAAATACACCTATGGCCGCCGTGCAAATGGAATTTATGTACCAAGGTATCAAAACATCGGTAACGATAAACGCGATTACTTACGTGGATTCGGTTACCAGGGCGGCGCAAGCAGAAACAACTGGCAAAATGATGTTGCAGAGTTATCATTTGGTGCTGACCTGAAACAAAAAATGACCACTCCAGGAAAATGGACTATGGGATTAGGCGGTTTCGGAGAAATGTTACCTTACTATGAAAACAAGGTTTACATTGATAAAACCAAAAAAGATAAGTGGGGGCAGCCCGTATTGGCAATTGATTGCGAATACAAAGAAAATGAGAAAAAAATGCGTGTGGATATGATGAACGATGCTGCTGAAATGTTGGAAAAAGCAGGTATCAAAAACATTAAAACATACGATGCAGGCTGTTATCCAGGTATGGCAATCCACGAAATGGGTACCGCTAGAATGGGCAATGATCCAAAAACTTCTGTGCTGAATAAATGGAACCAGATGCACGAAGTAAACAATGTTTTTGTAACTGACGGATCGTGCATGCCATCAATTGCTTGCCAAAACCCTTCATTAACATTTATGGCATTAACTGCGCGCGCTGCAGATTATGCTGTAAAAGAACTAAAGAAAAAGAATATCTAGAAAGGTTTAAGGTAAAAAGGTTTAAGGTATAGGGCTCAGTGTCTCTATGCCTTAAACCTTTAGCCCTATACCCCATACCTCAAAAATGAAAAGAAAATTAAGAATGGGCATGATAGGCGGCGGAAAAGACGCCTTTATCGGCGCCGTACACCGTTTAGCTGCCAATATGGACGGCCTGATCGAATTATCTGCCGGAGCTTTAAGTGTAAATCCTGAAATTGGATATGAATCTGGAAAAATACTTTTTCTTCCCGATAGCAGGATATACAATAATTACGAAGAAATGCTGACCAAAGAAAGTGAATTGCCAGCAGACGAAAGAATCGATTTTGTAACCATTGTTACTCCAAACTTTGCTCATTTTGCTCCTGCAATGATGGCCTTGGATAAGGGTTTCAACGTCGTGATTGAAAAACCGATGACCTTGACATTAGAAGAAGCTAAAGAGCTGCAGGCTAAAGTAGAAGAAACCGGACTAACCCTTTGTTTAACACACACTTACTCAGGATACCCGATGGTTAAGCAGGCTAAGCAAATGGTAAACGAAGGCGAATTGGGTGCTATCCGTAAAATCGTGGTAGAATATCCTCAAGGCTGGTTAAGTACACTTTCTGAGCGTGAAGGCAATGCACAAGCGGCTTGGCGTACAGACCCATCTAAAACTGGGAAAAGCGGTTGCATGGGCGATATTGGCACACACGCAGCACACCTTGCCGAATACATTTCGGGACTAAAAATCACTAAAATTTGTGCTGATTTAAATATTGTAGTGCCTGGAAGAGCCATTGATGATGACGGTAACGTATTGTTAAAGTTCGATAATGGAGCTAACGGCGTACTGGTGGCCTCACAAATTGCTGCCGGAGAAGAAAATGCACTAAAAATCAGGGTTTATGGCGAAAAAGGTGGTTTAGAATGGCACCAGATGGAACCAAATACACTAATTGTAAGGTGGTTAAATGCTCCTGCCCAGATCTACAGAACAGGTAACGGCTATATGGGTAGTTTTGCAAAACACAATACCCGTACACCAGGCGGTCATCCTGAAGGTTATTTAGAAGCATTTGCCAACATTTATAAAAACTTTGCACTTACGGTAAATGCAAAATTAAATAATGAGGAACCTACAGCAGAAATGCTCGATTTCCCTGGCACTTCAGACGGAATCAGAGGAATGGCATTTATCGAAAATGTGGTGGCTTCAAGCCAATCAGATCAAAAATGGTTCGACTATAAAATATAATAATCCGGCATGACAACGATAAAAGGACCAGCAGTATTTTTAGCACAATTTATAAGCGACGAAGCTCCATTTAATACACTTGATAACATTTGCAAATGGGCAGCAGATTTAGGATTCAAAGGTATCCAGATGCCAACACTCGATGCCCGCTTTATTGATCTTAAACAAGCGGCAGAAAGCAAAACCTATGCTGATGAATTAAAAGGCAAAATTGCAACTTACGGTTTAGAAATTACTGAGCTTTCTACACACTTACAAGGACAATTGGTGGCAGTTCACCCTGCTTATGATGACTTGTTTGATGCCTTTGCACCAAAAGAAGTACACAAAAACCCAAAAGCCAGGACAGAATGGGCAGTGCAGCAGATGAAATATGCTGCAAAAGCATCACAAAACCTGGGTTTGAATGCGCATGCTACTTTTAGTGGTTCATTATTGTGGCAATATTTCCACCCCTGGCCGCAACGTCCGGCTGGGTTGGTTGAGGAAGGTTTTGCAGAATTGGCAAAACGATGGACGCCAATCTTGAACGAATTTGACCAGTGCGGAGTTGATGTTTGCTACGAAATACACCCTGGAGAAGATTTATTTGATGGCGAAACTTACGAAATGTTCCTCGCTGCGGTAAATAATCACCCTCGGGCATGCTTATTGTATGACCCATCTCACTTTGTGTTGCAACAATTGGATTACATTCAGTACATTGATTTTTACCACGAACGCATCAAAGCCTTCCATGTAAAGGATGCAGAATTTAACCCTACAGGCAAACAAGGCACTTTTGGTGGATACCAGAGTTGGGCAAACCGCGCCGGACGTTATCGCTCACCTGGTGACGGACAAGTTGATTTTAAAACCATTTTTAGTAAATTAGCCCAATATGATTTTAAAGGTTGGGCCGTTATGGAATGGGAATGCTGTATCAAAAACCAGCAAGATGGTGCCCGCGAAGGCGCAGAGTTTATCAAAAAGAATATCATTAACGTAACTGATAAAGCATTTGATGATTTTGCTGCATCAGGTAGTGATAGCGCTTTCAATAAAAGAATATTAGGATTACAAGAATAAAAATACACACAACATGAAAACCTGCATAAGCAACAACAAATAAATATTAACGCTTATGCAAGTTTGAATGCAATTAAAAACAACACACAACACATGAAAAAAACATTTTTAATTTTAGGCGCTGTAGTCATTTTTATGGCGTCGTTTTCAAAAGCTGATTTAGCGAAAGAGAAAGCCGTGGTTGCAACGGCAACAACAGCAAACCATGCTACTTTTCAATCAAATCCAGGAGAAAAACTGATCAATAAATCAGATTGTTTAGGTTGCCACAACAAGACCAACAAAATTATTGGCCCTGCTTACGTAGACATCGCAAAAAAATATCCGGCTACAGATAAAAACATCAATATGTTAGCAGATAAGATTATTAAAGGTGGAACCGGAGTTTGGGGCAATATGCCAATGACCGCTCATGCTACTCTTAAAAAAGATGACGCAAAATTAATGGTAAAGTATATTTTATCTCTAAAGAAAAAATAGTCGAATTCCGTTAGCAAATCGATTTACTATATGAAAACAGAGCAAGAAAATAAAAACACGAGTAACCGTCGTGATTTTATTAAAACTTCGGCAATTGCTGCCGCGGCCTTTATGATTGTTCCACGCCATGTTTTAGGCGGAACAGGTTATTTAGCACCGAGCGATCGCTTATTGGTTGCCGGCATTGGTGTTGGCGGAAAAGGTCAAAGTGATTTAGATATGTTCTACAAAAGTGGAAAAGCGGATATCGCCTTTCTATGTGATGTAGACGATCGCCGTGCAGCCAATAGTGTAAAAGCTTTCCCCAAAGCAAAATACTATAAAGATTGGCGCGAGATGCTGGATAAAGAACATAAAAACTTCGACGCTGTCTCTGTTTCTACTCCAGACCATAACCATGCCATCCAGGCTTTAGCAGCCATGCAGTTGGGCAAACATGTTTACGTTCAAAAACCTTTAACACACGATATTTATGAAGCGCGTATTCTAACCGCAGCTGCAAAAAAATATAAAGTGGTTACACAAATGGGTAATCAAGGTGCATCAAACGACGGTCCACGGCAGATGAAAGAATGGTACGAAGCTGGTTTGATCGGCGACGTACATACAGTTTATGCCTGGACTAACCGCCCGGTTTGGCCTCAAGGCATTCCTTGGCCAAGCAAAAAAGCAGAAGTCCCTAAAGAATTAGATTGGAATTTATGGTTGGGAACAGCTCCTGAAAAGGATTTTGTTGATAAATTGGTTCCATTTAACTGGCGTGGCTGGTGGGATTACGGAACAGGTGCTTTGGGCGATATGGGTTGTCACCTAATTGAAGCTCCTTTTAGTGTATTAAATTTAAAATATGCTAAAGAAGTTGAGGCAAGTGTAGGTTCTGTTTATGTTGATGAATTTAAGCGCGGTTATTTCCCAGAAAGCTGTCCTCCATCAAGTCATGTTACCTTAAAATTCCCTAAAACGAATAAAACTAAAGGCGATGTTACTTTACACTGGATGGATGGTGGTATCCAGCCAGAACGCCCGGAAGAATTGGAAGCAAACGAAACTTTTGGAGATGGTGGTAACGGTACCCTATTTATTGGAACAAAAGGTAAAATGATGTCTGAGACGTATAGTGCAAATCCAAAATTATTGCCTTTAAGTAAAAACAAAGACATTAAAGTTGCGCCAAAATATGCCCGCGTACCAGATGGTGCAAATGGGCACTACAAACAATGGGTTGAAGCAGCAATTGCCGGTTATGGCAAACAGGAAGTAAGTTCGCCTTTTGAAATTGCTGGTCCGTTAACGGAAGCTTTATTAATGGCAAACCTGGCAATCAGAAGTTTTGATATCCAGAAAACGGTAAACGATAAGATTACTTATCCAGGCAGGTACACTAAAATGTTATGGGATAATGATAATATGAAAGTGACCAACTTTGATGAAGCCAACCAGTTTGTAAAACGTGAATACCGTAAAGGCTGGAATAATTTAACCCTTTAACTATCACAAACCTCGCAGTTTTTTAACCTGCGAGGTTTTATTTAAAAAAAAATGAAAAAAATCTTTCTTTCTGCTTTTATCATATTAGCAGTTACACAAATATCAAAAGCACAAAAAGGCTTTAAACCACTGTTCGATGGTAAAACCACAACAGGTTGGCATACCTACAACAAAACTACAGTTGGTAGTGCCTGGCAAGTTCAGGATGGTACATTGCATTTAGATTTAGTTAAAAAAGGTGCTGATGGCGGTGGCGATTTAGTTACAAACAAAGAATACGGCGACTTCCACTTAAAATATGAATGGAAAGTAGCTCCGAAAGCAAATAGTGGCCTGATTTTTTATGTTCACGAAGAACCTAAATACCATGCGACCTATTCTACAGGTTTAGAAATGCAGGTTATTGATAACGATGGCCACCCGGATGGAAAAATCACGAAACACCGTGCTGGCGATTTGTACGACTTGGTAAAAAGTTCATCAGAACCGGTTAAAGCGGTTGGCGAATGGAACAAAGCAGAGATCATTAGCAAAAAGGGTAAATTAACCTTAATTTTAAATGGTGTTGAAGTAGTAAAAACCACCCTTTGGGATGATAACTGGAAAAAAATTGTTGCAGGTAGTAAATTTGCGACATGGGAAAACTGGGGAATCTTTAAAACCGGCAGAATTGCCTTGCAAGATCACGGAGACGAAGTTTGGTACAAAAACATCTCTATAAAAGAACTATAAAAATGGAAAATGTAAGAGGGAAAATGTATAATGTGAATTACAAATCCTTCTTACAAATTCAGATGATGTTGATATAAAACATCTCCATAAAAGAACTATAAAAATTGAAAATGTAAGAGGGAAAAATGTATAATGTGAATTACAAAATCCCTCCTGCCAATCCAGTTAAAATATTATAAAATTGTAGATGAGTTACGGGGATACGTTTCTATCATCCCTCTTACCTTAACCATTTTACATAATTACTAGCCAAATGAATAGCACTACTCGCTTTAAACTTTCTGCCATGATGTTCCTGGAATTTTTTATCTGGGGCGCATGGTTTGTAACATTAGGGGCATTCTTAAACAATAACCTAAAGGCAACCAATTCCGAAATTGGTTCTGTATTTTCAACACAATCCTGGGGCGCTATTATTGCTCCATTTATCATAGGCCTTATTGCCGACAGATATTTTAACGCTGAACGAATTTTAGGTGTTTTACATATTATTGGTGCTATTTTAATGTACCAGATGTATAGTGCCCCAGATGTAAGTGTTTTTTATCCTTACGTTTTAGCTTACATGATTTTGTTCATGCCTACCCTTGCACTGGTAAATTCGGTTTCTTTTAACCAAATGAAAGATGCCGAAAAAGAATTCGCAAATATTAGGGTCTTCGGTACAATCGGCTGGATCATCGCTGGTTTATTAATCAGTTTTGCTTTCCACTGGGATTCTCCGGAAGGAATTCAAGCTGGATTATTGAAAAGTACCTTTTTAATGGCTGGCATTGCCTCTTTGGCGTTGGGATTATTTAGTTTTACTTTACCTGCAACTCCTCCAAAGATTGCCAAAGACGAAAAAATAAAATTACGTGACATTTTAGGATTGGACGCATTGAAATTATTAAAAGATAAAAATTTTGCTGTTTTCTTTATTTCTTCGATCCTGATTTGTATCCCATTAGCCTTTTATTATCAAAATGCAGGCCTTTTCCTGGCTGATATCAAAGTTTCCAATCCAACAGGTAAAATGGCCATCGGTCAGGTTTCTGAAGCATTATTTTTATTGGCTATTCCTGTTTTCTTTTCAAAGTACGGATTTAAGAAGACAATTATAGTTGGTATGCTGGCATGGGCGATACGTTATGTACTGTTTGCTTATGGCAATGCAGGCAACTTAAGCTTTATGCTGATTATAGGAATTGCACTACATGGCGTTTGTTACGATTTCTTTTTTGTTTCTGGTCAGATTTATACCAACTCAAAAGCTGGAGAAAAATTCAAAAGTGCTGCGCAGGGTATTATTACCCTAGCAACTTATGGCGTTGGTATGTTGATCGGCTTTAAAGTTGCGGGCTTAATTACAGATATGTATAAAACCGGAGAGGTAACCGATTGGAAAATGGTTTGGATTATTCCAGCAGGAATTGCAGCTGCCGTTTTCTTATTATTCGCCCTGTTGTTCAATGATAAAACTAAATCTGAAATAGAAGCTAAAGCAATTTAACATGGGCTCAAACGTAAATAGAAGAAATGCTTTAAAGAACATCATTGCAGGAACTGCTGCAATTGGTGTTTCTTCAGGATTTTCAGCACTAGCAATGGAGAAACCAGAATCAGATCGGCCGCTAAGGCTAAAAGGAAATATCAACCATGCTGTATGTCGCTGGTGTTTTAGTAGTTTTGATGTAGAAACACTTTGCATTGAAGCAAAAAAAATAGGTATTAAAGGTATTGATTTGGTGGGTCCGCAAGATTGGCCTACCTTAAAAAAACATGGTTTAGAATCAACCATGTGTAATGGTGCTGAAATTAATTTGGTAGATGGTTTTAACGACGAAAAATTCCACGAAAAGTTAATTCAGAATTATACCGCAATGATTCCACTTGTTGCAGAAGCTGGTTATAAAAATCTGATCTGCTTTAGTGGAAACCGTCGTGGTAAAGATGATGAAACAGGCTGGAACAATTGCGTTAAAGGATTAAAACAGTTAATTCCATTGGCCGAAAAGCACAATGTGGTATTGGTAATGGAGTTGCTAAACAGCAAAATTAACCATAAAGATTACCAATGCGACAGAACATCATGGGGAGCTGAGCTTTGCAAACGCTTAGGATCTGAAAACTTCAAGTTGTTATATGATATTTACCACATGCAGATTGATGAGGGTGATGTGATCAGGAACATCAGAGATTACCATCAGTATATTGCACATTACCACACTGCCGGTGTTCCGGGCAGAAACGAAATTGATGATACACAGGAACTGTATTACCCTGCCATTATGAAAGCCATTGCCGAAACCGGCTTTAAAGGTTTCGTTGCACAAGAATTTATACCCAAAAATGCTGATAAAATAGCCTCCTTAAAAAAGGCAATCTCAATTTGCGACATTTAAAAATATACCTATGATATCAAGAAGAAGTTTTATACTCAATAGTAGTATGGCTGCAGCGGCAGCACTTTTGGCTCCATCGTTCGCTTTTGCTGCCGATAAAAAAGCAGTAGGCTTACAATTATATTCTTTAAGGGATGAATTGCCTAAAGATGTAAAAGGAACCATTGCCAAGGTGGCAAAAGCTGGCTTCAAAGAGGTTGAAACCTATGGTTTTTCGATAAAAGATCAATTTTGGGGATTAACGCCTAAAGAATTTAAAGCATTGATGGATGCTAACGGTTTAAAAGCACCAAGTGGCCATTACGGTTTGGGCACTTATCTGGCTGATGGAAATACCACAGAACTCAAAGCAGCAATTGCAGCAGCAAAAGTACTGGGCAGCGAATATGTAACCATTCCCTGGTTGGAAGGAAGTATCAGAAAAAATGCCGACGATTACAAAAAAATCGCAGCCAGGATTAACGAAGCTGGAAAATTAACGAAAGCAGCAGGTATCAGATTAGCTTATCATAACCACAATTTCGAGTTCGAAAAACAAGGTGATACTACCGGTTACGAAATCCTCTTGAAAGGAACCGATAAAAAATTGGTTGATTTCGAACTTGATTTGTACTGGGTAGTACGCTCTGGTAACGATCCAATTAAATTATTTAAAGAAAATCCAGGACGTTTTACCATGTGGCACGTTAAAGATATGGATAAAGCCAATCCGGCATTAAATGCTGAAGTAGGAACGGGTTCTATCAACTTCAAACCTATTTTTGCCCAGGCAAAACTTTCGGGTATGAAACATTTCTTTGTAGAACACGAAACCAATTACAAACCAAATCCAATGGGATCTGTTGCAGCAAGCTGCGCTTATATTAAAAAGGAGATTATTTAAAATCTTAGGTAATGAATTCAAGAAGGACATTCTTAAAACAGGCAGGATTAGCTGCCGGAGCGGCATTATTAATTCCATCATTTGCTTTTGATAAAGCAAGTAAAAATGTTGGCCTGCAATTATACACCCTGCGCGATGAGTTGCCGAAAGATGTAAAAGGCGTTATCGAAAAAGTAGCAAAGGCCGGATACAAAGAAGTTGAAACCTATGGTTTTGCCAATGGAAAATTTTGGGGCTTAACGCCTAAAGAATTTAAAACCTTACTTGATGCCAATGGTTTAAAAGCACCAAGTGGTCATTACCACATGGATGATTTTGTAAAAACAGGAAATGCCGATAGATTAAAAGCAGATATCGAATCATCAGCTGCAATTGGTGGTAAATATTTCACCATTGCCGGCGCACACGTTGATATGAGTAAAGGTGCCGATGGTTTCAAAAAAACCGCCAGCGATTTTAACAAAGTGGCAGAAATTGCTAAAGCTTCAGGATTAAAATTCGCTTATCATAACCACGATTTCGAGTTTAAAAATTTGGGCGATACTACTGGTTATGATGTTTATTTAACTGAAACCGATAAAAACCTGGTTAATTTTGAATTGGATTTATACTGGGTAGTACGCTCAGGTAATGATCCTTTAGCATTATTTAAAAAATATCCCGGCCGTTTCCCTATGTGGCACGTGAAGGATATGGACAAGGCCAAACCTGAATTAAATACTGAGGTGGGTAAGGGATCAATTGATTTTAAAACCATTTTTGCCCAGGCAAAACTTTCAGGCATGCAACATTTCTTTGTAGAGCACGAAACCAATTATCAGCCAGATCCAATTGGCTCGATCAAAACAAGCTGCGATTATATCAAAGCCAGTTTGATTTAAATTTATTAAACCCCGCAGATTTTAAAAAAATCTGTGGGGTTTAACACTCGCTTGTCGGTCATCTCGACTGAAGCGTAGCGAAATAGAGAGATCTATCTTCGTAAATAAAATCTTCTCCTTTCTTCAACAACCCAAACCTCATTAAAAGATTTCACTGTCATTAGGAGAATTGTCCCTGTTTATCTAAACCTGATAGAACGGCAATACTTTTTAATTGCAGTACCTATAAATCTTGTTGTCTGCAACCGATGAAACAGATGCTTCGTACCTCAGCATTGACAATAGTTGTTTAAAAAGATTATAGTGATAGCAGGACTTTCGTAACCGATAAACGATGGAACCTGCTTTCCAAAAAAAACATTCATTGACTTCCGAAGTTGCCCCCTGCCCCGCCCCCTGCGAAACTTTGGAAGTTTGTGCTCAGACTTTATTCTCCAACCATATTTTCTATCGAAAACCAAAAATTTCAAATATTAAAAGCAAATTTAATTGGTAACAATAGGGATATCAGCTTAATTTTTAGCATATTTGAGCTCATATCAAATAATTAATAATATAAAAAAAATTAAAATGAGAGTAGCAGTAGTAGGTGCAACCGGATTGGTTGGCACTGTCATGTTAAAAGTATTGGAGGAAAGAAATTTCCCTTTAACAGAGTTGATTCCCGTAGCATCAGAAAAGAGTGTTGGTAAGGAAATTACTTTTAAGGGTAAGAAGTTCCCAATTGTTAGCATGGATACTGCAATCAGTATGAAACCAGATATCGCTTTGTTTTCGGCGGGTGGCAACACTTCATTAGAGCATGCACCTCGTTTTAAAGAGGCCGGAACAACTGTTATCGATAACTCTTCTGCCTGGAGAATGGATCCTGCAATTAAATTAATTGTGCCGGAAGTTAATGCACACGAACTTTCTATCGATAACAAAATTATCGCTAACCCAAACTGTTCGACCATCCAGATGGTGGTGGTTTTAAAACCTTTGCACGATAAATACAAAATAAAACGTGTGGTGGTTTCTACCTATCAATCGGTTACCGGTACTGGTGTTAAAGCGGTTGAGCAATAAATGAACGAGCGTAAAGGCATTGATGGTCCTAAAGCTTATCCTTATGAAATCGACTTGAACGTTCTTCCTCATATTGATGTTTTCACTGAAAACGGATATACTAAAGAAGAGATGAAAATGGTTAAGGAAACGAACAAAATTATGAGCGACGATAGCATCAAAGTTACCGCGACAACGGTTCGTATCCCGGTAATGGGTGGTCACTCAGAGTCGGTAAATATCGAGTTTGAAAATGATTTCGATTTAGCTGAAGTGCGCAGCATTTTAGAAAAAGCACCAGGCGTAATCGTTGTGGATGATGTGGCCAACTTAAAATATCCTATGCCGAAAGATGCCCATGAAAAAGATGAGGTCTTTGTAGGCCGTATCCGTAGAGATGAATCAGCTCCCAAAGCACTAAACCTTTGGATTGTTGCCGATAACTTACGTAAAGGTGCAGCAACCAATGCTGTTCAGATTGCCGAATATCTAATTCAGAAAGAATTGGTTTAATCAATAAATAATTTAAGAAAAGCCTCGATTTATTCGGGGCTTTTTTATGCGCTACAATGAAACAACTTCCAATTGCTTTAATTTATTCCAGATTGCTTATTGGTTTTGGAATCATTCTGTTAAGTGTTTTCCATGCTAGCCATTATTCTTTTTTAGCCATCACCTTATTATCTATTGGTTTGCTAACCGATGTTTTTGATGGGATCATCGCCCGTAAGCTTAATATCTCTTCCGAAAAGTTAAGGCGGCTGGACTCTGGTATCGATCAGGTATTTTTTATTTCGGTAGCAGTTGCCACTTATATTCAATGTCCGGATTTCTTCAAAACCAATCTTGTCAAATTAATTGTCCTTGGTACTTTCGAAGCTTCAACCTATGCATTAAGCTATATCAAATTCAAAAAAGAAATTGCCACCCATTCTATCGGCGCTAAAATCTGGACGCTGACAATATTTGCTACTTTAGTCGAAATTATGGTGCATTACGAATCGATCGTGCTCTTTGAAATTTGTTTTTGGCTCGGCATGGCCACCCGCTTGGAAATACTTGCAATTGTTCTCACCCTCAAAAAATGGACGAACGATGTACCCACCGTTTATCATGCAGTGAGATTGAGGCAGGGAAAGGAAATTAAGCGCAATAAATTATTCAATGGTTAAGGTTAAAAATTTAAAGATATATAATTTAGCGATCTTAACCACTAAATTACATATAAAAAAAAGATCATAATCACCAAATTATATATAATTTAGTGATTAGATTTAAAATTTTGTTATATTTGAGAGAAGCAAAATTTGTATGATGATTATCAGAAATCTGCAAAACCATATCGAATTGAAGTTTTTTAAACAAAAAGCCATTATTGTTACCGGTGCAAGGCAAGTGGGTAAAACTACTATGTTAAAGCAGTTAGTAAATAAGACTGAGCTACCTTTTGTTTTTCTAAATTGTGATGAGGCAAACGTACGCGCCACCTTAACAGATATCAGTATCGAAAGGCTGAAATCAATTATTGGTGCTAACAAAATCATTTTTATCGACGAAGCACAACGCGTTACCAATATTGGCTTAACCTTAAAACTGATCGTTGATAATTTTTCAGATGTTCAGTTATTGGTTACTGGTTCTTCATCATTAGATCTGGCTATTGGCATCAAAGAATCGTTAACAGGAAGAAAATTTGAATATCACCTCTTCCCTTTTTCAGTTGCAGAACTTGTTGACGAAACGAACGTACTTATTGAAGAACAGGCTTTAGAAAAAAGATTAATTTACGGTACTTATCCCGATGCCATCAATTATCCGGGGGAAGAAAAAGAGCTGTTATTAAATTTAGCTAACAGTTATCTTTTTAAAGATATTTTATCGCTTACGAGTATCCGAAAACCCTTACAACTCGAAAAACTGGTACAGGCATTGGCCCTACAGATTGGTAACGAAGTTTCTTATAGTGAACTTGGACAAATGATTGAGGCCGATAAACTCACTGTTGAGCGTTACATCGATCTATTAGAACAATGTTTCGTTGTATTTAGACTAGGTGCTTACAGCAGCAACCTGCGGAACGAAATTAAAAAGAGCAAAAAGATATACTTCTATGATACAGGAATCCGAAATGCGGTAATCGAAAATTTCGGCATGCTCGGCTTACGGCAGGATGCTGGTCAGTTGTTTGAAAATTATATTGTATCTGAATACATAAAGGCCAGCAATAATAAAAGAAAGCATGCCAGATATTATTTTTGGCGCAGTTTTCAGCAACAGGAAATTGATTTAATAGAAGAAGTTGATGGAAAAATAAATGCCATAGAGATTAAATGGAACGCGAATAAAAAAGTAAAGTTTCCTTCTACATTTTTAGATGCATACCCCACCAACGAAACATACGTTATAAATAAAGCTAACTATACCAGTTTCCTGGTATAAAATAATCGCCTGCAAAAAAAATGAAATTTTTCAAAATATTGTCCCTATCACTGTGTTTAACAATCGCAGCAAATGCTCAAAACAGAATCCAAAACCTAGAAAAAGCTTTTAATAATTTATTAAACGACGAACAGGCAAAACATGCCCTGGTATCTCTTTGCGTTTTGGATGCCAATACCGGCAAAACACTTTATGCTAAAAACGAGCAGATTGGTTTGGCCACTGCTTCAACACTAAAAACCATTACCGCAGCAACAGCTTTTAGTATTTTAGGGAAAGATTTTCAGTTTCAGACTACTTTAGCCTATACCGGAACCATTACTACAGATGGAACATTAAAAGGTAACCTCATCATTATCGGTGGCGGCGACCCTACTTTGGGCTCTTGGCGTTATCAAAACAAAGAAAATGCTGTTTTAACACAATGGGTGGCGGCCATAAAAGCCGTTGGCATAAAAAAAATTGAAGGTTCAGTAATTGGTGATGACCGTATTTTTGGCACACAAACCACACCTGAAGGTTGGGTTTGGCAGGACATCGGCAATTATTATGGCGCTGGTACTTCGGGTTTGGCCTGGCGGGAAAATCAGTTCGATATCCATTTAAGACCAGGGAGCAGCGCGGCGGATGAGGTGAAAATTGTAAAAACTGTTCCGGCTACGCCCTATGTGCAGTTGGTAAATGAACTCAAAACCGGTTCAACTGGTACGGGCGATAGAAGTTATGCTTTTCTTCCTCCTTACAGTAATGTTGCCTACCTCCGCGGAAGTTGGGGAATGGGCATTACCAAAACAGGCATTTCTGTAGCCCTCCCCGATCCTGCTTTTGATTGCGCTTACCGCTTACAGGATACTTTGAAGAGATTGGAGATTTCAACCGGTCAACAGGCCACAACGGCCCGGTTAATGACTTTAAACAATCAGGTCATTCCTTCGGTTACACAAAAAATAAGCACCATCAGTTCACCTCGTTTAAGCGAGATGACCTATTGGTTTTTAAAGAAAAGCATCAATTTATATGGCGAATCGATTTTAAAAACCATTGCGATAAAATCAGGCAAAGCGGGTACAACAAGCAAAGGTGCAGAAACGGAGATTAACTTTTGGGCTGATAAAGGCATTGATAGAACAGCATTAAATATTATCGACGGCAGCGGACTCTCACCAGGCGACCGGATTACAACCTCTGCAATGGCAACTATACTTTTTCAAATTCAGAAAGAAAACTGGTTCCCTGATTATTATAAAGCCCTGCCAGAATACAATGGCATGAAAATTAAAAGCGGAACCATAAACGATGTTTCAGCCTTTGCAGGTTACCATACCGATGCTGCCGGTAACAAATATGTAGTAGTGATCAATATTAATAATTATAGCGGAAACAGTATCAACAAAAAGTTGTTTAAAGTATTAGATGAATTAAAATAAACCTTATTTAAATACTATGACGCTTTTTGTAAAAAACCTTCATACTGTTGATGGACTGATATCTAACTTATACAAGGATGTTTCGGTAGAAGAAATGACGGGCAAAATTACCCATCTGATGGAACAACAAGGCTATAAAGTCTTCGACCATCAATATGGAAATTTAATTTTAGAGAAAGGAAGCCGAACCAAAAGGCTTTTATTAGGTGCATTTGCAACCTATTTTAAATTTAGTGTAACCATGTTACCAAATACTGAAAATGAACTTACTGTAAATGTTTTTCAGCAATCGAGTGGTATGTCAGGTGGTTTAATCGGCATGAACCAGATCAAAACAGAGCTTGCCAGGTTAAACTTTTTGTTTTCGAATATTTAGTAAGAAAGATTTTGATACTATTGGATTCTTAAAAATGTTAAAAGAATTCCATAGAAAAGTAGTCATCTCGACTGAAGCGCAGCGGAATGGAGAGATCTATCCAGACAGATTTAGCTTCGCTGAGTACTTCGTGGTTCTCGACTGCGTTACCGAAGTAAAATCGGTACAAGTAGCACTCCGCTCGAAATGACGACATCTTGCAAGTTCATCGTAATCAGATACCTAAGCTATTATCATTCAAACAATTCCTCCTAAATATCACCCAAGCCACAACCATATTTACCGGAATTAACATTAAGCCTAGGCCAAACATAATACACACATAAAAAAGGAAAAACAGACAAAAAACACCTATCAAAAATCCTTTAACCTGAATCCCATTCAATAAAAGCAAACTTCTGAATAAAAGGATAGCGGAAAAAGCGAATGCAGCTAATTCGAGTGATGTTATCAAGCCAAAACGGGTAGTCATCCAACATATTTCGGGTAATAATAAAATGAGATAGTTTAAGCAGAAGCTAAAAAATACCTTGGCCTTACTAAAAGGAAAATTGGGCAAAAAAGATAAATACCGATCATTAAAAATCCTTTCCTGATAGACAAGTACTATATGCGGCACAACAATACAGGAAGTAATGAGCATTAATAGCTTTGAATTATCTTTAATATCGGAGAAAAGTATAAAAACACTAGAAATCAATAACCACGAAAGCAGTTTGGTTAATAAATAAGCCAGTTTCGATTGGTTAAAAACCTGAAAGCTATACAATAAAAACACAGGTTTATTCCATTTTCTGTTAATCCGGATCAACCAGTTAGGTTTATTGGTTTCAATTAAACGATTACTTTCTTTTAGAATGATGTAAGCACCAGCGATAATCAACAGCAGCTGAAAGAGCAAAATCCCAATAGAAATAAAATAATAACCAAATATTAATCCAATAACTATTGCATATAAAGTATAACACCAAACCGGGATAAATATATAAGCCAACACACTATACCAGTTGAGAATTTGTTGTTTTTTGGAAGATGAGGTAAAACTGTAATATAAAAACTCATGTTGAGGCAAAAGAAGCTGGTTAAGCACATATTTTAAGCCTTTATAGGCATATAATGCGCTTGCAACCAGATAAAAAGCCATAATCAACGGATTGCTCACCAAACTAATGGTAAAGAAAAACTGCCAAAAATCTATCTGATCAGGCATTACTGTACCCAAAGTATTGATGAACAAACCATAACTGATCAACATGACGAAAAAGAATACCAGCATACCTGCATGTGTACGGTAAAACCCATCAACAAATATTTTTCTTAAGGCAATGTTCGAAAGTGGAAACATTAAAAGTTCAGTGTTAATTTTTTATCCACGATATTAATCTGTTTATGTCCGGGTAATTTTAACTCATCTAAAGGTTGATGAGATGATAAGAGAAAACTGATTTTCTCTTTCTCATGTTTTTCGTTGATCCAACTGTATAATACTTCAAGAGATTCGGCATCGATCGTATTTAAAGGTTCATCCAACAAAATCAATTTTGGTTTCCCCAGGAAAGCCAGTACCAGCGAAAGTTTTTTGAGCATACCACTGGAATAGGATCCTAACGGATTGTTGATATAGCCCTGCATTCCCATTTCGGTAACCAGGATTTCCGCCTGACCAGCTCCGGCACCCTTCGCTTTTGCAAAAAGAGCAATCATCTCCACCCCGCTTAAAAATTCAGGAAATAATGGTTCCGCAGCAGCAAAATTGACCAGTTTTCTATAGGCTACACCATGATTTTTTAAATAAACAGTTCCTATTGCAATTTCGCCTTTAAAAGATAATATCCCTGCAATTGCTTTCAAAAAAGTACTTTTTCCTGTACCATTTCTCCCTTTTATCCAAAAAATGCCCCCAGGAAGTTTAATATTATCTATCTTTAAAACAAGATGATCGAAATAGGATTTTTCAAATTGACTGAAGTGTAACATAAAAATATTTTATTTCTGACTTCATGTTTATTAAAAAGTTACAGCCTTATCTCATCTCGACAAAATTTTAAACTAATGCAATTAATTTTACGCCCCTACCAACCAGGTGACATCGAAAATCTGGTTAAACACGCCAATAATTTCAATATTTCTAAATACCTGACCAATAAATTCCCATTTCCTTACGAAAAAAAAGATGGGGAAGCTTTTATTCAACTGGCTTTAAGTCACGATCCTTTACAGATCAAGGCCATTGTGTTAAACGACGAAGTAATCGGATCGATAGGTGTGCATCAACTCGCAGATATTTATAGTAAAAGTGCAGAAATGGGTTATTGGATTGCTGAAGACTTTTGGGGAAGAGGAATTATTCCGCTTGCCATAAAAGAAATGCTTCAATATGGTTTCGCTACCTTTGATATTGATAGAATTTTCGCAAGGACAACACATACCAACCTGGCGTCACAAAGGGTTTTACAAAAATCAGGTTTTATCTTCGAAGCGAAATTAAAGGGTACTATTTTTAAAAATGGAGCATATTTTGACGAACTGATTTTTGGTTTCAGGAAAAATCAATTGATCTAAATGCTGCATTAAAACTTTTGTTAAACCCAAAGCTTATTGCGTAAATTCGCACAAACCAAAAACAACAAAGCAATGAAGTTATCGATCAAATCAATAGTGCTGTTTGTAGCACTTTTGGGTGCAGCAGATTTTGCAGGTGCCCAGGAAGTAAAATTTCCACAAGCCAGTAGTGGCCAAACCATCATTCAGGATTTTGGATTAGGCAAAATAACGTTAAGCTACTCCCGCCCCAATGTTAAAGGCCGAAAAATTTTTGGCGGAATGGAACCCATGGGCAAAGTTTGGCGCAACGGAGCAAATGCTGCAACACGCATTAAATTTACCGAGGCCGTTAAAATTGAAGGCAAAGATTTACCGGCTGGCGAATATGGCCTGTTCAGTATTCCGGGTAAAAACGAATGGACCATTATTTTTAACAAAATTGCCGATCAATGGGGAGCTTATGAATATAAGGAAAGTGATGATGTGCTTCGTGTAAAAGTTAAAACTATAACTTTAAAGGATAAAGTAGAAACTTTAACCATGCTATTCTCTGCTGTTAGCGAAACTTCGGCAACTTTAAATATGATGTGGGAGAACAGTGCGTATGGCATTAACATCACAACTTCTATTGATGAAAAAGTAATGGGCAATATTGCTGAAGCGATGAAAGGTGAAAAGAAACCATATTTTGCCGCTGCACAATATTATTTTCAACATGGAAAAGATTTAAAACAAGCTTTAGCATGGGTGACGGAAGCAGAAAAATCAGACCCAAAAGCACCATGGTTTAAACTATGGAAAGGCCGTATCCAACTTAAAATGGGGGATAAAGCAGCTGCAGCAATTACTGCACAACAAGGCATCGACGCTGCAACAGCTCAAAAGGTAGATGAATATATACGCCTCAATTCTGAACTTCTGGCTGAAGCTAAAAAATAAAAAGATTCTATTTCGGTCGGTGAGACACCGACTGATAGATGAAACTAACCCCTCGATGCCGTCATTTCGAGCGGAGTGCAACGCAGCCGAGAACCCGAAGGCTTTGCGAAGCAAAATCTGCCTAGATAGATCTCTCCATTCCACTGCGTTCCAGTCGAGATGACTGCATCTTTAGAAATAATTCCCTATAAATTACCGAACCTAAGTAATTAAACCCGATTGTAATGGAAAGCCCACAGCGCAGCGAGGACTTGTAATGAAAGCGGGACCAACCCCCAACCGAAGTACTCCCCCAACTGCTTTTCAAATTAACATAAATGCTCTTACGCTCTTTAAGCTGCCAACTTAAACATGAGTTTCAACCGATATTAACTTAAAATTAACCATCGGTTAACTCAAATCACAATCGTAACATTAACCCTTAAAACGCTTTATTTATTTAAAAATTATACTAACTTTGGTGTTGCACTTAGTAATTGTACTTTGTACACTAAGCAGGTTAAAAAATCAACAAAAAATTAAATAAAAATGAGCATAATCGTTAATGTCCATGCCAGACAGATTCTCGATTCGAGAGGCAATCCAACAGTAGAAGTAGAAGTAGTAACAGAGGCAGGCGCTTTTGGCCGTGCAGCTGTACCAAGCGGCGCATCTACTGGACAATATGAGGCTGTTGAATTACGTGATGGTGATAAATCTACATATTTAGGTAAAGGTGTTTTAAAAGCTGTAGAAAACGTAAATACTAAAATTGCTGATGCATTAAGAGGTATCGATGTTTTTGAGCAAAATGCAATTGATAAATTAATGTTAGAACTTGATGGTACCGAAAACAAAGGTAACTTAGGTGCTAACGCAATTTTAGGTGTTTCTTTAGCTGTTGCTAAAGCAGCTGCTGACGAAATTGGCCAACCATTATACCGTTACATTGGTGGTGTTAATGCAAACACTTTACCAATTCCGATGATGAACATCATTAACGGAGGTTCTCACTCTGATGCGCCTATCGCTTTCCAGGAATTTATGATTATGCCGGTTGGCGCTCCATCATTCTCTGAGGCTTTACGTTGGGGAACTGAAGTTTTCCATAGCTTGAAAAAAATTCTTCATGATAGAGGTTTATCTACTGCAGTAGGTGATGAAGGTGGTTTTGCACCAACTTTTGATGGTACTGAAGATGCAATAGAAACGGTATTAAAAGCAATCGAAACTGCCGGTTACAAACCTGGTTCTCAAATCTGTTTAGCTTTAGATTGTGCTTCGTCTGAGTTCTACAAAGATGGTAAATACGACTATACTAAATTTGAAGGTGCTACTGGTGTAATTCGTTCTAGTGAAGAGCAGGCACAGTATCTGGCTGATCTTTCTGCAAAATATCCGATTATCTCTATCGAAGATGGTATGGACGAAAACGACTGGACTGGCTGGAAAAGCTTAACCGATAAAATCGGCGACCATGTTCAATTAGTTGGTGATGATTTATTTGTAACCAACGTTACGCGTTTACAACGTGGAATTGACGAGGCTACTGCTAACTCCATCCTGGTAAAAGTAAATCAGATCGGTTCTTTAACTGAAACCATCAATGCAGTAACTTTAGCACAAAACAGTGGTTATACTTCGGTAATGAGTCACCGTTCTGGCGAAACTGAAGATGTGACCATAGCTGATTTAGCTGTTGCATTAAACTGCGGACAGATTAAAACCGGTTCTGCATCACGTTCTGACAGGATTGCAAAATACAATCAATTATTACGTATTGAAGAAGAATTAGGTGAAAACGCACGTTTCATAGGTTCAAAATTCAAATATGCTAAGAAATAACCCCTAAATCCCCTGAAGGGGACTAAGGATAATGCCGAAAAGCCCCTTTAGGGGTTTGGGGTGTTAACAAGTTGAAAAACTTATTTGCGAAACATCCGGAGATTTTAAATCTTCGGATGTTTTTATTTTAATACTATATTTGTTCTGAGTTATGTGCATGATCTCAAATCACATATCTCAATACTCATATCTCCAACTATGAAACGTTTAATAGATCTTTTCCGCAATAAATATTTCCTTGCTACTGTCGCTTTTGCGATGTGGATGCTATTTTTCGACAAAAACGATATGATGTCGCAGTACGAATACCGCAGTCAGGCCAATAAATTGCAGGAAGAAAAAGAATATTTCGAGAAAGAAACCGCCCAGGTAAAAAAAGACCTTAACGAACTGAATACCAACCTGAATACGGCTGAAAAATTTGCACGTGAAAAATATTTCATGAAAAAAGATAATGAAGATGTTTTCGTGATTATCCAGGAAGAGAAGAAGGATTAGCGCTGGGCGTTTGGCATTTAAGTTCTCTTCCCTTAGTCTAGCTCTCCTGAACTTGTTTCTGGATCCAAAGCAAAAGAATTTTGATTGACCGTTTGCAGTTTAACCATTTAACAATTAACCGATTGAGCAATTTAAACAGTTAACCTATCTAATGCTCCACATTCTTTACATTATCGCCATAACAGCTGAAGCCATGACGGCAGCACTTTCTGCAGGCAGACGTGATATGGATTGGGTAGGTGTTTGCATTATTGCCTGGGTTACAGCTCTGGGCGGCGGCACGGTTAGAAATGTATTATTTGGTCATTACCCAATGAGCTGGGTGGAACATCCGGAATATTTAGTGATTACGGCGGTAGCGGCTTTATTGGCGGCATTTATCGCCTCTATCATGACTAAACTCAAAAAGCTTTTTCTTTACCTCGATGCTTTGGGTTTAGTGGTCTTTACGATCATTGGTTGTCAGGTAGCGCAGCAAATCCATTTGCCTTATTTAATTGTACTCTTTAGCGGGATGATTACTGGTTGTGCAGGCGGTGTACTACGTGACGTACTCTGCAATGAAGTACCATTCCTTTTTAGAAAAGAGATTTATGCGAGTGCAGCGATTGTAACTGGTGCTGTTTATATCGGTGTAGAACATTTTCATGGAAGTGAAATGTTAGCTACCATTTCGGCTGCTGTTATCGGATTAGCATTGCGATTACTTTCCATCCGTTTCGAATGGCACATGCCGAAGTTCGTGTATAGGGATGAATGGCACTAATTCAGTTGGGAGTTTTCAGTTTGGAATTGAGAGTTTATTCGTGGTGTCAGATGTTACCACCTGACACGTTTCGAATTAATTGAATATCATCAATTATTTGAAAAAAACAATCTATCAGTCAGATGGTAACATCTAACTATAAATTTACAATTCCCCGTTCCTTTTCCTTAAAAACCACTCCGTGCCCAATAAGATCAGCATTAAGCCAAATAACCATTTTATATTGATGAGTTCATCGTACTTCCGGTCTTCATAGCTGATGGTTTTAATATTTTCGTTTTTGGCAATCTCATCCGCTATTTTAAGCAGATTTTCGGGCATAAACAGCTTGCCATTGCTTTGTTTAGAGATCGTATTTAAAAGCTGGTGGTTGGCAGTTGTCTGTTGGTATTCTGCAATCAATGCGTTTACATAGAAACTACCCGAGGCTGTGAATTTCTTTCCTCCCAGTTCCGCATTTGCTAAGTAAGAATAATTGCCAGCGGGCATGGTTCCGGCATCTAACTGATAGCCATTTTCCGTTTTAGAAAAAATATAATTAAATAATTTGCCTGCCTCATTTTTTACCAAAAGTTTAACTTCCGGCTCATTTACAGGTTGATAACTATCATTATAAAGTGTAGCATTAAACTGGATCGATTCATTTTCATCGTAAGCCGATTTAGAGGTAAAAACCTTAAATCTTCTTTTATCATCTTTTACAGATAAGTACTGAACCGTTTTTGAAATCAGGTCGTTTAAAACCGATTGATTACTTTCATTTTCAGCCTCTAAAAGTTTCCATCTCCAAAGCCCCTCTCCCATCAAATAACCGGCCTTTGAGCCATTCTCATTCGCGAAGAACAGTAACGGCTGCTGTGTGCTTACTTTGCCAATACGCTGGTTAAAAACAGGTATTGCGCCTGTATTTACGGTTAACCTTCCAAACGGACTAAGCAAAGGGTCAAAAGCCGAAAACTGTTTTTTATCTTCTTCAGTAAGATTAAAACTGGTAAAACCATTGGCAAAATCAGCATATACCTCCTGAATGAAACCGTTTGCTGAACTCAGATTTACCTGATTCTGGATCTGGTTAAAAGTATTAATATTGCTCTGAGCACCCAAAATGTACCAGACCGGTTTCTTCAAACCGGCCAACTTCTTTAAAAATACTGATGAAATATTTTGAACATCGGGCAACTGATACAAAACAATTAAATCAAATTTGGATGGATCAGTTGCGTTTAAATCATCAGCCAGCGCAAGTTTAGCTTCGTAATGTTTATTAAGCGATATAGCCTCTTTTAATACCCCTAAATCGGGGTGTGGCGCAACAGCAGCCAGTAATACTTTCTGTCTGCCATCAATCACCTCTACATAAAAAGTCTGAACGTTATTTCGGCTAGTGATTTCATTTTTTAAAACACCCAATTGAACAGTATATTTCTGCACACCAATTTTACCGGCATGAATCTTAACAGGAACCGTTTTAACAAAAGAATTGCTAATGATAGATATATTTTGCTGCTCAAGCTTTGCTCCATTCTGGCTAACAGTTAAAAAGCTATTTTCGCCATCGCTTTGAAAAGCCTGCACCTGCACTTCGATCGTAAAATCGTCATCCAGGTACGCGATGTTATTGTAATTCACATTTGAAATTAGTACATCCCGCTTCGGGACACTATCTCCCAAGGCAATAGTATAAACTGGCGCATTGATCTGATTGATGCTGTAAAGCGGATTTCCACCATGGTTAAAAATACCATCAGTGGCTAAAATTACAGCACCAACATTTCTGTTGGTATATTCATCTCTAACTTTTTGAAAAAAAGCAGAGGCATCGGTTAATTTACCCTGATTTTTAAAATCGAAACCATCGGCAACCTGATCACCAAAGTGAAGCGTTTTCACCTCATATTTGTCTGATAGTTTATCTTGTAAAGCTTTAAGATTCTGTTCGTATAATTTTTGGTCGAAACCTGCTGCTTTAACCTGACCAACAGATTGGGAATTATCCTGTCCGATAATGATTACGGGCTTATCTAAGGTATAATTTAAGGTTTTAATGAGTGGAGCAAATATTAACCATGCAATGGTGGTAACCACTACAATCCGCAATGCTGTTAAGCCATATTGAAGTTTTTTATCCAGATTTTTGTTACCACGATAAAGCAACCAGGCATACAGCACGCCCAAAGCCAGGCAACCCAGAAAAGACAAAATAGAAGCACCTGAAAAAAAACCAGTCATAATTCATAAAGATGATAATTTTAGGGAAATTTTCAAGGCTATAACCGCAAAGTGCGCAAAGAATTTACGCAAAGTATCGCAAAGATAATGTGCACCCTTCATTTTTTTAGCTTAGCGACCTTTGCGCCATCGTAATAAGGAAATCTCAGCGGCCTTTGCGGTTAAAAAAATAAATTCGTTAGTTTTAACAAAATCAATCCTTATGAAAATAATCTGTCTAACATTTCTGCTATCTCTAAGCCTTATGGTTAATGCCCAGAATAATTTTAAAGCCACTCAAATCAAATTTGAAAGAGTAGAAAAAGCATACAGCGAAAAATGGGAAACATTGAGAAAATTTGTTCAGGCCGGTGGTTATGGAGATAAATTCTCGATGGTGATTAATGCTTATAAAACGGAAGGCAAACTTGAGGTGTGGTTAAAGAATAATTCGGCTAAAACCTATTCTTTATTCAGAACTTACGATTTTTGTGCACATTCTGGCACCATTGGCCCAAAGATAATTGAAGGCGACGGTCAAACGCCTGAAGGTTTTTATTGCATCAATGTTTTTAACCCAATGAGCAATTTCCATCTATCGCTGGGTATAAACTATCCAAACGCTGTTGATTATGCAAGAACCGGAAAAGATAGAAAACCCGGAAGTGATATTTACATCCATGGCAATTGTGTAACGGTAGGCTGTATTCCTTTAACAGACGAAAAAATAAAAGAAGTATATGTTTTGGGGGTTGAAGCCAGAAATGCGGGCCAGGAAAAGATTCCGGTTAACATCTATCCTTTCAAAATGACCGATGGGAACATGAAAAAATACGTCGCTCAATTCCCAGCGCAGGCAAACTTTTGGAAATCGTTACAAACAGGATATTTAGCTTTTGAGAAGAATAAAACCCAGCCGGACGTTAGTGAGGTTAAAGGACGATACCTTGTAAAGTAACAAAAGAAGTCAAGTTTCCATAGCACACTAGCCATTAAAACTTGACTTCTTTATATTTATATAAACTGGAAAGAAAACCCTCCACCTTAAACCCTCACGCCTTCAACCTTTCTTACAGCATTCCGCCGCAAACAGATAATGTTTGTCCGGTCACGTAAGCACTCATATCTGAAGCCAGGAACACACAAACATTGGCGATATCTTCCGTTTCGCCGGCACGTTTTAATGGAATATCTTTTTCCCAACCTTCAACCACTTTCGGATCAAGAATATCTGTCATTTCGGTACGGATAAAACCTGGCGCAACTACGTTGGCACGGATATTTCGCGAACCTAATTCTTTTGCGATTGATTTGGTAAAACCGATGATTCCAGCTTTAGAAGCAGCATAATTTGCCTGACCAGCATTACCTGTAGTGCCAACAATTGAACCCATATTGATAAAAACGCCTTTACGGGCTTTCATCATTACTTTAGAAGCCGCTTTGGTTACGTTGAAGATTGATTTTAAGTTGATATTAATTACATCATCCCAGTTTTCTTCGCTCATACGCATCAATAAACCATCTTTAGTGATGCCCGCATTATTCACTACGATATCAATAGTTCCAAACTCAGCTACGATATCATTGATCAACTGTTCAGCTTCAGCAAATTTAGATGCATCAGAACGGTAACCTTTAACCTTTGTTCCGAAGCTTTGTAATTCCTGCTCTAAAGCCTCACCTTTTTCTACTGATGATAAATATGTAAAAGCTACATTAGCGCCCTGCTCGGCAAATTTCTCCGCTATTTTACGGCCAATTCCTTTAGATGCGCCTGTAACTAAGGCTGTTTTTCCTTCTAATAATTTCATTATGAAATGTTGTAAAGTTGAAATATTTTAATGTTGTAAAGTTATAATTTAAAGCAATAAAAGATTATGCTTTTTTCTGGCTAAGCTGAAAAATGTTTCCCTCTATGTCCTCCCCGTCGCAAAAAAGAAAATCAATGCCTTCAAAAGATTTGATATCTTTCATTTCTGCACCTCTTTCTATAAGTCGTTTTCGAACCACTTCAATATCTTCTTCAATACTAAAAACTAGTTTCACATTACTTTCAGCACGAAAAGAATCCTCATTTCGGAATGATTCCCCAATCCGATGAAACGCAATTTCGATGACTCCTGCGTTGAAAACCAGCCACTCGTTTTCAATTTCTTCTATTAAAGAAAAATTAAAAATGGACTGATAAAAGACCTTTAGGGCACTAATATCATTACCGAATAAAATTATTCTGCTCAGTTTCATATCAATAAATTATACCGCCGGTTCCTGCTGACTCAAACAATGGAAACTTCCCAATCCCCAAATAATATCGACTGAGTTGATTCCAATTACTTTGCGATCAGGGAAACAGCCCTGGATAATATCTAAAGCTTTCTGGTCGTTGACATCATCAAATATTGGCACAATTACCGCTGCATTAGCAATGTAAAAGTTCGCATAAGATGCAGGTAAACGCGTATCATCGTAAATTACTGGTGATGGCATCGGCAGTTCTACAATATTCAACGGGCGACCATCTTTCAGCTTCATGTCTTTTAAGGCCTCAAGATTCTCTTGTAATAAGATATAATTTTCATCCAAAGGATTACTTTCCACAACCGTTAAAACAGTATCCTCGTTTACAAAACGGGTAATATCATCAATGTGGCCATCTGTATCATCGCCAACAATCCCATCACCCAACCATAAAACCTGCTCCTGTCCGTAATATTCGAGCAAATATTGCTCAATCTGTTCTTTTGTTAAATGTGGATTACGGTTTTCGTTCAACAAACAAGCTGTGGTGGTTAAAACTGTACCTGCGCCGTTAAACTCTACCGAACCACCTTCCATAACAATATCTGGCGTAAATAAAGGGAGATTGAAATGTTTGGCAATTTTTGTCGGAATTACATCATCCAGGTCAAATGGAGGATATTTTCCACCCCAGGCATTGTAACCCCAATCTACAACAGCCTTTTCATTTCCTTTTAGCAAAAATGCAGGACCGTGATCGCGGCACCAGGCATCATTGGTTTCATTGAAATAAAATTCAACCTGACTTAAATCGGCCTCTACTTTTGTTAATTCAGAAATAGCAAAAGCTTTCATTTCTTCGTCTTTCACATTGATACGCACTTTTTCGCCTTCGGCAACAGCTTTAATAAACTGACAGTAAGGCTCATAAATGGTTTCGATTTTATCGGGCCACGAAGCCTCTTTATGTGGCCAGCTTAACCAGGTTGCTTCATGTTTTGCCCATTCGGCAGGGAAAGTATAACCTTGCTGCTTCGGCGAATAATCGAATTGATTGATATTTAAATCTTTTTTAGGAGGAAAGTTTGACATAGTTTTTAAAGTCCGAAAGTCGGGTGTCCGAAGTCGGATGATTTAGTGTGTTAATAAAATCCAAAGTCGGATGTCCGAGGTCGGATGATTTTGTCTTTTAGTTTTTTAAAGTTCGAAATGTGGCCGTCCAAGGCCAGATGATTTAGTGTATTCATAAATCGCCAGTATCGCCGGACTTCTGTCTTCTGCCCCCAGACTCAATTCAGCGATTTGATTAAAGCAGAAATCATGATCAAAATTTCTTCGCAAGACTGATAATGTTTCTGAAATATTTCCTCTGTAATATAACCTCTTCTTCTTGCTAAGTGTAAACAGTTCACGACTTCTATATCAGACCGTAAAGAATATCTTAAAAATCTACAAAATTCAGGGTTACTTTGACCTGTACTCCCTTCAGCAATGTTCATTGAAATAGAATCTGCAGCACGCTTAACTTGCGATGTTAAAACATAAACTTCATCCTTTGGAAAAGTTTTCATCATCTTATCGATTTCATCAGCTAAATCTAAAGCCTTTTGCCAAACCTTGAGTTTTTCAAATTTGAATGCCATAATTAAGTCCGAAAGTCGGAGGTCTGAAGTCTGAAGTTATAATTTATTAGAAATATACTAACAAATTACAATTTCTTACAATGCAATCCAAACTTATAATCTACGTTTCCAGACTTGCTTATGGATTTCAAACTAGCCATCTTGGCATGCATGCTCTTTGGCTTCCGTCTTCGGTCTCCCGACTTTTTTAATCCCCATCAATATACCTCTTTGTAATCGGCTGATAAGAATCGATTCTTCTATCTCTTAAAAAAGGCCAATGTTTACGGAAGAAATCAGATTCTGATAAATCCAGTTCAACTACTTCAGTTTCCTCTAAATCGTGCGAGCCTAAGTAAAGCAATTTGCCCTGTGCATTTGTAGCGAAACTTCCGCCCCAGAATTTCATGGCACCATCTTGCTCAAAACCTACACGGTTTACGCTTACCACAGGCACACCGTTTGCTACTGCATGTGAGCGTTGAATGGTCTGCCAAGCATTATATTGATCTTGATTGGTTTCTTCATCCTGATCGGTAGCCCAGCCAATGGCAGTCGGATAGAACATGATATCAGCACCCATTAAGGCCGTAATACGAGAAGCTTCAGGATACCATTGATCACAACAGATCAGGATACCGATTTTGGCAAACTTAGTTTCGAAAACCTTATAGCCTAAATCGCCTGGGGTAAAGTAGAACTTTTCGTAAAATGCAGGATCATCAGGAATATGCATTTTGCGGTATTTTCCTAGATATGAGCCATCAGCATCTAAAACAGCAGTGGTGTTATGATACAAACCTTCAGCACGTTTTTCAAACAAAGAAGCGATAATTACCACACCCAATTCTTTGGCTACCACCTGCAAAGCATCCGTAGAAGGACCAGGAATAGCTTCAGCCAGGTCAAAATTGTCGTAATCTTCAACATCGCAGAAATATAAAGAAGTAAAAAGCTCCTGCAAGCACACAATTTGCGCACCTTTTGCAGCCGCTTCCTTTACTTTAGCAATCGCTTTATCTAAATTTTCATGCTTATCTTTAGTACAACTCATTTGCACTAAGCCAACTTTTACTTTCTTCATTTCTTAAAATTATTGGATGAGCGAATGATAAAACGAGTGAATTTCACATCATTGAGTCATTCAAATTTCATTCATTCAAATTAGGTGCAAAGTTACTATTTTGTTTAAAAGTAGAACGGCATAAAATTGTAAATGTTATTTTTAATAAGCTTCCATTACCTGTGGTTAAAGTGAGGGGCTTGTTTTAAATTAAAGCTTACAAAAATCAACAAAATGCTGCAAAGTGTTCCCTTTATATCCTGAAACACTTTGCAACATATTTAAATATTTGATTACTACACCAAATTATTAACCTTCTTCTCCTCCGTTTTTCATTTTCATTAAAATTGCATAAGCATTTTTTGTTACAACATTCCCCAGCTTTTTATTGGTTTTAATTTCTATAAATCCGTTCAATGCTGTCCCAATTTCTATGGGAACCATTTTGTATAACTTATTGCCAACTTCCTCAAAAATGTAATATTTATTTTCCCATTTAACAATAGCATCTTCTGATAAAACATTAACTTTTGCTTTTCCGATAGAAATTGCCGCGTTTAGAAATGTACCAGGCAATAACTTATTATCTGAATTTTGGATATCGCAGTGAACACTAGTGGTTCGGTCGTCTTCAATATTAGGAGTAATCAAATGTATCTTCGCTATGTATTTCTTTTCAGGATTTGCCGTAGTGTTACAGATCACCTCCTGTCCTGTCTTTAAACTGGCAGCATCCCTTTCAAATACTGTAAGGTTTGCATGCAATTCTCCAGGGCTGATTAATTCAAATAAAATATCGGTTGCATTAACAAATTTACCTGTATTTACATTAACCTTTGTAACATAGCCACTAATCGGAGCGTAAATTTTGATATTACGGGTTATTGAATTTTCATTTAAATTTTCAGGATTAACACCGATTAACCTCAGTTTTTGCGCAAGCGCTTTTACCAAAACTTTTTGGTTATTATAATCGCTCTCTATTTGCTGAAAGATTTTATCACTTGTTGCTTTCGTTTGATTTAATCCTTTTTGCCTTGTGTAATCTGCTGCTAAAAACTTCAATCTGTTTCCAGAAGTTAGATAATCTTGCTGGAGTTGAATATATTGTTGATCCTCAACGAGTGCTAACACGGCTCCTTTTTTAACGAGCATTCCAGGCATAATAATCATTTTCTTAATATATCCTCCCATAGGCACACTGACAGAATAGGTGTTTTCTGGTGGCACATCCACCACTCCATTTACATTAATGATGCTATGCATAGTCTTTTGCTCTATTTTACCGATTAAAATTCCAGCATTTTTTGCTTGTGCATCTGTAAGCTGCACCTCGTCTGTATTTGTTGTTGCGGGCTTCTCTGCCCGAACATTTTCTTTTTCATCTGCACCATTGCAAGCCAGCAAAAGTGACATACAAACTAATCCGGCTAATATTTGAATTTTCATTTTATCTTATTTATCTGTGGCTGTAACACGTTCAATTTCAAAAGCAGCTTCGTTAAATTGCTGCACTTTATCATAATATTCTACTTTGAGTAGTATAGATTGGTTAACCAGAAGCACCCAATCCAGATATGCAATCTCTCCTGCGTTAAGCTTATCAGAGGCTGTTTTAATGATATCACCAGCATTTCTTAAAGCGGTTTTCTGGTAAGAGCCAATAAGTTTTTCAAGCCGGTTATAACGTTCAACGGCGTTTGTTAAGTTATGATCTAGAGTTTTTTTAGTTAACGCTAATTCTTTTTCACGCTGTTGTATTAAGATACTATTGGCTTTAACACGGGAATTTTGTGCACTGAAAAAAATTGGAATTCCAACACCAATACTAACCGAAGAGAACCTTTTGTTTCTATCAAAATACTGCTCTGTCCCAATACTGTTGGTTTGCCAACCAATAATACTCGAGTTATTGTAGCCAAAACTTAGAGAGGGCATCAATTTACTTTTTTCGAGTGCTTTTTGTTGTCTGGCCAACACCAATTGCTCTTCTCCCAATTTTAACAAAGGATGGTTAGTTTGTTCCTGACTAAATAAAAGCTCAGAGGCGTAAAGCAAGCTATCAGCCTTTGGCTGCAGGTTCTCATTGCTATTTAACAAGAACTTAAACCTGTTTTGCATTAATATATCATCTGTTCTCAGTAGTTCAAGCTGATTGCTAATTTGCTGCTTTTGATTTTCAGCGGTACGAAGTTCAAGTAGATCAACATCACCTGATTTAAAACGCTGTGTCGATTTGTCCAGAAATGCACTATAAACGCTATCGGCCCAAAGTAACAATTTCTGTTTTTCTCTTATCAATAACAGATTATAGTATGCTGATTTTACTTCGGTTTTCAAATCTAGTTGACGGGCATCTACTTCAATCTCACTGATGCGCAGGCTTGTTTTATGAGTGGCAGATTGCCTTGCATATACCGTTGGGAAATCGAGTGTCTGTACTACAGAAAATTTATTATCATTTTCCAGACTGTTGAATTTACCATAATCGAAACTGATTGCTGTTTTTGGTGCATCAAAACTGCTTTTGGTAATTTGCTGGTAATATTGAACGTTGGTTTTCGCAATCCGCAGTGATATATTGTTTTTAACCGCAGTATCCAATGCGGCTTTCAAACCAATTGGCTTTTGAGCACTGGCATTTAAAGTTCCAAAAAGTACCATGATCGCAATGACAGCTAAGTTATTTTTTGGCTTGAAGTACGAGAAGCCTTTTTCAAATAAAATATATAACATGGGTAAAACAAATAATGTTAATAATGTGGAAATTAATAAGCCCCCAATAACTACTGTGGCAAGTGGCTTTTGAACTGCCCCACCTGCACCAGTACTTATTGCCATCGGGATAAAACCTAGCGATGGAACTAATGCTGTCATTAAAACGGCACGAAGTTTTGATTTTGTTGCATGGATTACAATTCGTTTTACATCTGTCCAACCCTCTTTTTTTAACCGATTAAATTCTGAAACAAGTAAAATTCCGTTTAATACTGCCACACCAAAAAGGGCAATAAAACCAACGCCGGCAGAAATACTAAAAGGCAGATCCCTGATCCATAAGGCAAATATGCCACCTGTTGCAGAAAGCGGAATGGCTGTATAAATTAAAAGCCCTTGTTTAACAGAACTGAAAGCAAAATACAGGAGTAAGAAAATTAGAAGTAATGCAATTGGCACTACAATCGCCAAACGTGATTTTGCTGCCGTCATGTTTTCAAAAGAGCCGCCATAAGAAATGGTATAACCCTTAGATAAGTTAAGTTTTGAACCTGCCTTTTGCTGCAATTCCTCTACAATCGACTGCACATCTCTATCCTTAACATTAAAACCAACTATTATCCTGCGTTTAGTATCTTCCCTTTGAATCTGGTTAACCCCCTCCACTTCTTCGATATTTGCAACCATACTTAAAGGTACCTGGTTGCCTGACTTGGTTAAAACCATCAGATTTTCCACGTCGTTAATATTTTTTCTCGCCGCTTCATCAAGGCGGACTACCATATCAAAACGTTTTTCTCCTTCATAAACCTGACCTGCTATCTGACCTGCGAATGCGGTATTAACCACCCGGTTTACATCGCCTACATTTATGCCATATTTGGCCATTCCATCGCGGTTGTATTTGATTACAACCTGAGGCATTCCGGTTACTTGTTCCTCGTAAACATTAATTGCACCTTTAACTGTACCAATTATAGCTCCTAAACGTTTTGCATAACCAGCCAGCGAATCCAAATCTTCTCCAAATATTTTACAAACAACATCTTGCCTTGCACCGGTCATCAGCTCGTTAAACCGCATTTGCACCGGAAATTGAAAACCTACCGTAATGCCAGGAATTACTTCAACTGCTTTGGTCATTTTAGCACTCAACTCTCGAAATGATCCTGCAGAAGTCCATTCCTTTTTAGGTTTTAAAATCACCATCATATCCCCTGCTTCAAAAGGCATGGGATCTGTAGGCACTTCAGCACTACCTATTTTGGTTACTATTTTTTGTACTTCAGGGAACTTATCCAATAGAATTTTCGATGCTTTCTGAGTAGTTTCGATGGTATTATTCAGGTTACTTCCAGTAAGTAAACGGGTTTCTACTGCAAAATCCCCTTCCTCCAATTGTGGAATAAATTCGCCGCCGAGTGTGCCCATAATAAAAATGGATATGGCGAATAATGAAAGCGTAACTGCTAAGATGGTTTTAGGAAAAAGGAATATTTTACTCAGCGTTGGCTGGTACTTTCTTTCTATCCATGCCATCAATTTATCGGTTAAGTTTTTCTTGTGGCTGATGGTTTTATTCAGGCACAAAGCTGACATCATTGGAACATAAGTGATGGATAAGAGAAATGCTCCAAGAATGGCAAAAGCAATTGTCCAGGCCATTGGCTTAAACATCTTACCTTCAATACCTTCCAGTGATAGAATTGGCAGATAAACAATAAGAATAATAATCTGACTAAACACCGCCGATTTAATCATCGATCCAGTTGATTTTTCCACTTCATTGTCCATCTGGTTTTGGTCTATTTTACCGATAGCCCTAAAGTGCTTGCTATGCGAGAAGCGGTGAAGAATTGCTTCTACAACAATTACAGAACCATCTACAATTAAACCGAAATCAATAGCCCCAAGTGACATCAGATTTCCACCAACCCCAAACTTATTCATCAATATTATAGCGAAAAGCATTGATAGTGGAATTACTGAAGATACAATTAAACCTGCGCGAAGGTTCCCTAAGAAAAACACAAGTACAAAAATTACGATCAGTGCACCTTCCAGTAAGTTGGTTTCTACAGTACTGATAGCGTTATCAACCATTTTCGTTCTATCGAGAAAGGGTTCTATAACAACGCCATCAGGAACCATTGTTTGAATTTTTGCAATTTTATCTTTTACACGCTTTACTACAACGGAAGAATTTTCACCCTTTAGCATCATCACAACTGCACCGGCCACCTCGCCTTGCGTATTGTAGGTCATGGCGCCATAACGTATTGCTGAACCATACTGAACCCTGGCAACCTGCCCCATTAAAACAGGCATTCCGTTATCAAGCGTTTTCACTACAATCTTTTCGATATCGGCTAAATTGGTTGTTAACCCCTCACTTCGGATATATAAAACAGTTGGTCCTTTTTCAATATATGCGCCACCTGTATTTTCATTGTTTTTTTCGAGGGCATCGAATATTTCAGCAATGGTAATTCCGTAGGCTTTAAGCTGGTCTTGCCTCACAGCAACTTCATATTGCTTTAACCTGCCGCCAAAACTTGATACCTCGGCTACTCCGGGAGTGCCTAAAAGCTGTCTTCTCACAATCCAGTCCTGAATGGTACGCAATTCCTGTTCGTTAAATTTTCCTTCATAGCCTTTTTTTGGCCGGACTACATATTGATATATTTCACCCAGACCAGTGGAAACAGGAGCCATTGCAGGAGAACCAATACCCTGTGGAATTTCTTGCTGTACCTGCTGTAAGCGTTCGGCAATTTGTTGCCTTGCCCAGTAAACATCGGTTTCCTCATTAAAAACAATGGTAACCAGGGAAAGTCCGAAACGTGAAAAACTCCGGATTTGCTTAAGCCCTGAGATACTGCTACAGGCTTGCTCAATGGGAAACGTAATTAGGCGCTCAATATCCGGTGCACCCAAAGATGGAGAAACGGTAATTACCTGCACCTGATTGTCGGTAATATCAGGAAGTGCATCTATCGGTAATTTTGTAACCTCGTAAGCACCCCAACCAATAAGTGAGCATACGAACAAAGCAATGATTAGTTTATTCCGAATGGAAAAACCAATAATTTTATTTAACATAATAGCTTAAATTAAAATAACAGACATATTCAGAATCCATTAGAAATGGTTCTGAAAAGATTTGAAAAAGAAATTTTACGCTATTGAAATAGGTGGGCGAAATAAGCTTCCGAAATCAGGATTGCTGTAACAATTTGTGTAATCGAAAGTTTTTCTGGTGTACACATTTAAGCATACTGCTTTCAGTAACATAAATTTTTCAGATGGAACGCCTACTGAAATAATATGGTGACTATCAATCTTTTTGAAGGGAAGTTTCATATCTTCTTCATCATCATTGTCATCTAAATCCTGGCCCAGATAATGCATTTCGAGAAAATCGATGAAACTGATTTCGGCGTTTAGCTGATGGTGCTGCAAAAAGTGAAGAACAAGTTGAGGCGCTTTTATAACTTCACGAACGGAAGTGTTAAAAATGAGTACCGGTAAAAGTAGCAGAAGGACAACTTTATTCACGCGGCAAAGATAGTAAAGCATCAAAATAATTCAAACCTTCGCGTTTATTATATCTGTTACTTTACCCAGCACTAAAAAAGCGCTAACTTAAGAGGATATCGAAAAAGCCCTTTAAAAAAGAAAGCGGATGAACATTTTAAAATCTGTTCATCCGCTTACTGTGTATAAAACAGGTATGTCTATATTTTCAACACCTCCGTTTTCACCAGTCCCTTACTATTACTTAAACAGTTTAAGGATTAATATTATCCTTTTTAGGTTTTGGTTTTGTTTCTACAATTTCTGCAACGGCTACCACTTCTTTACGTGCCTGAGGATCCATTAATTCCATCAGTTTCAAGCCCAACAGACCATCCATCGCTGATCCTCCATGATTACCACCATTACCGCCAATCAGTACATCAGGAATCAGTTTCACATTACCTTTCGATAACTCTTCAGTAATTTTGTAACGGGTAAAGTTTTCACCGCCCAAAGCTTTCACAGCAAGTTCGTAAGCTTCGGCAGTTGATTTACCTACGGCTAAGATTTTACCTGCTTCTGCACTACCAGTTAACGAAATCTGTTCAGCCTCTGCTGATGCCCTTAATTTAATCGCCTCTGAATCTGCTTGGGCTCTAGCTTTGGTGGCTTCTGCCTCAGCATGCGCTCTCATTTTAGTGGCCTCAGCCTCTGCTCCTACAGCAAGTTTTACACCAGCGGCATCACCTTCCGATTTTTTCACGGTTGCACTTGCGGTACGTTCCGCAATCTCTACACTTTGTTGAGCTTTCACAATATCTTTCTGCATATCTGCGATGGCCGTTTCTTTCTCCATCCCCTGACGGGTTTCCTGTGCCTGTTTTTGGGTTTCGTAAGTCACCTTTTGCTCTTCTGCAATTTTACGGTCGGTTAAAGTTTTCATTAACGATTCTGGCGGAACAATATCACCAATCAGCGTATCAACCGCATTTACATTATATTCATCAAGCACTTTTCGGATATGTTCTTTAGCCGATTCCTGACGTTCTTTACGAGTGCTCAGGAAAGCAATTACGTCGCTTCCCTGGGCTGAGTTACGGAAATAGTTACCAATAGTAGGCTCTAAAACCTGCGAAACCAAATTCACCATATTCCCAAAACGGGCAATTACTTTTGGTGCCTCAGTTGTGGGTACATGGATAATCTGCGCAACATCCAAATTAAACGGGAAACCATCTCTTGAACGTACGGTAATAGTCGACAGATTTTTATCCAGGTTGTGCGCCTCACTACGTGCCGATGCCCAGTTGAGCACCAGGTTGGTTGTCGGCACCAGCTCTACCTTCATAATGTATTTGTTAATCGGATACTTACCAGGACCAAGCGGCTCTAACCAAACCCCTTTCGATCCTTTTGCAACAATATTACCATGTTTGAAATCGACACCCGTTAAATCATCACCCTCTTTACCAATAAACGAAATCACCACACCTACATAACCGATGGCAATTTCGGTCATTGGTATTTCTTCTAACTGGATAGCCCAGGGGTTTAAATTGTAAGAACCAGCCAGAATTACCTGCGGTTGCAAACCACGGTTCCCGCCCATTTTAATAAAGGCATCAAAATCCTGAAAATTGTTATGTCCTTCTACCAGTTTACCCGCGATCTGATTGGCCTCAATTGGCAGCCCATCTAAAGTGGTCACAATACCTACCATACTTTCCTGAATACGGATCATATCAGTAACGGAAACCTGAAACAACATGGTATTGATACGATAGGAACCCGAAGTGATATAAGAGGTCTGCCGGCCTCTCTGACCGCCATTTTCGAGGAATTTCACGGCGTCCTGAAAATTATCAGATTCTACTTTTTGCCCGAGGATATTCCCTGTTGGGATTTCCGAACCATCTTTTGCCATTATCAGCCCGATTTTCCCTTCAGGGATGATGGTAAATTGTTCCATGGTTACACTATACTGCCAGAACCACATTCCGAAATACAATCCGGGCGCCAGCGTTTTACCCTGAAAACCCGCTTCGCCTTTAATGGCGATAATCCTTCCATCCGGTAATTCTTTTGCAGATCCAAAGAGCACGAATTTTTTGGTAATCAACCCGATCCTGTCTTCAGGTACAATAACCATCCCGAATAAGAAACGTAAAATATATTTGTATAAAACGATGCACAACAGTGCCACTAAAACCCACCAGTAATTAGAAATGAGCGCTTCCATAATGTTCTATATTTTTCTTTTTTTTAAAGCCTGATAAACCATTTATCAAGCACGATATAGATATCAAATGATATGCTTTGTTACCATTTTTAACACTTATTTTTAAACTATTTTTTATTGATTTTAAGCCCTAAAAAATGACTCAGGATCGATTAAAAGCAAAATGTCATCTGCAGATGACATTTTACAGAATAACTTAACTGAACGCTTATAAAGGCCAAAAACTAACCATTTAGGTTTATGTAACTGGTACCAGAAATTTTAAATGTATATATTACAATTAATGCAAAAAACATGTCCTTTTTTGGACCTATACAATTGACCGAATTGGGATACACCAAAAAATCAGTTTTTGTTATTTTATATAAAAAGCTGCTGAGATAAATGTGTTTCCAGGAAAGACAGGAACCCAGGTTAACTAAACCCAATTGGATGAATGCCTGATTTCTTCAATCAATAAAAAATTGACAGGTTTTAGCCGGTGCGACACAGACCAAGGGACTTAGACTATAGAATTTGGAAGAAAGATTATATACCTATTTCTTCTCTGTATTCCAGTTGTAGTTCGAACAGGCATTTTGCGCAGAGGCAGCCATCATAAAGTTCGGAGATGTACTGTACTTCGTTAATGCTGAGTTGCACCACGCTACACTGGCATTTGGTATATGAATTTGCCTTGCACTCTATAGCATTGTTGCATCGCTCACAAGGAATGATTTCGTGCTTGCTATGTTTCAAGGTTGAAGGCATAAGGGGGTAAGGTTTAAGGTGAAACCTATTATGATACAAAAGTAAGAACAAAAAATAAGGTTTTGAGCGTTTGCCCAAAACCTTACTTAATTTTGAATATTTAATCGGCAAGCAAGCCTTAAACCTTCCGCCTTCCTACCCTCTACCTTATCCAGAGCAGCTGATACAGCCTTCTTCCATTGAACAAACTGGTCCGTCAACGATTTCTTCTGCCACCTGATCTTGTGTCATTTGAGCAGGAATAACCGCTTCAATTGCCTTACCACCCTGGTTTTCTACTGTAAATTTAACCGCTTGCGAAGCTGCTTGTGTACGCAGGTAATACATACCGGTTTTTAAACCTTTCTCCCATGCATAGAAATGCATCGAAGTTAATTTTGAAGTATTAGGTGCGTTTACGAACAAGTTTAATGATTGCGATTGGCAGATATAAGCACCACGGTCGGCTGCCATATCGATGATGTTACGCATTTTGATTTCCCAAACGGTTTTGTATAATTCTTTGATGTAATCAGGAATGGTATCAATAGCCTGGATTGAACCGTTAGCCAATATGATTTGGTTTTTCATGTCGTTGTTCCACAAACCTAATGCAACCAAATCTTTCAATAAGTGTTTGTTTACCACGACAAACTCTCCACTTAATACACGACGGGTATAAATGTTTGAAGTATATGGCTCGAAACATTCGTTATTACCTAAAATCTGCGAAGTAGAGGCAGTTGGCATTGGTGCAACCAATAATGAGTTGTACACACCATCTTTAACTACTTTTTTGCGTAACGCATCCCAATCCCAACGGCCGCTATCTGGTGTTACATTCCATAAATCGAACTGGAATTTACCTTTTGATAACGGAGAACCTTTAAAAGTTTGGTAAGGACCATTTTTCACAGCTAAATCATGCGAAGCCGTCATTGAAGCAAAATAAATCGTTTCGAAAATGTCTTTATTTAAACGTTTAGCCTCATCACTTTCGAAAGGTAAACGCAATAAGATAAAGGCATCAGCCAAACCTTGTACACCTAAACCAACCGGACGGTGACGCATGTTTGAATTTTCGGCTTCCTGTACAGGATAATAGTTATGATCGATGATTTTATTCAGATTTAAAGTAGCCTGATAAGTTACATCGTATAATTTCTGGTGATCGAAAGCACCGTTGATTACGAAACGAGGCAATGCCAAAGAAGCTAAGTTACAAACGGCAACTTCATCTTTAGAGGTATACTCGATAATTTCGGTACACAGGTTAGAACTTTTAATGGTTCCTAAATTCTGCTGGTTAGATTTGCTGTTTGCAGCATCTTTAAATAACATGTATGGTGTACCAGTTTCGATCTGCGAATCTAAGATGGCAAACCAAAGTTCCTGAGCTTTAATGGTTTTACGGCCACGGTTTTCAGCTTCATATTTAGTATATAAATCTTCGAATTCCTTACCAAAACAATCTGCTAAGCCTGGTGCTTCGTGTGGGCAGAATAAGGTCCAGTCGCCATTATCTTTAACACGTTGCATAAACAAATCGTTAATCCAAAGGGCATAGAACAAATCGCGGGCACGCATTTCTTCTTTACCGTGGTTTTTACGAAGATCTAAGAATTCGAAAACATCTGCATGCCAGGGCTCTAAATAAATAGCAAAGGCACCTTTACGTTTACCTCCACCCTGATCTACATAACGTGCAGTATCGTTAAATACACGTAACATTGGAATAATACCATTACTTGTACCGTTTGTACCGCCAATGTACGAGCCAGTTGCACGGATATTGTGGATACTTAAACCAATACCACCAGCACTTTGCGAAATTTTAGCCGTTTGCTTTAATGTATCGTAAATACCTTCGATGCTATCATCCTGCATGGTTAACAAGAAACAAGATGACATTTGAGGTTTTGGTGTAGCAGCATTGAACAAAGTTGGTGTAGCATGTGTAAACCAACGCTCGCTCATTAAGTTATAAGTTTTGATGGCGCTTTCGATATCTTCTTTATGGATACCAACAGAAACGCGCATAAACAAATGTTGCGGGCGCTCTACAATCTGACCGTTAACTTTTAAAAGGTAAGATTTTTCTAAAGTTTTAAAACCGAAATAGTCGAAACCAAAATCGCGGTCGTAAATAATAGAACTATCTAAAATATCCTTGTTTTTTTCTATGATCTCATAAACATCATCAGCGATAAGAGGAGCCTCTTTCTGCGCTTTCGGGTCGAAATATTCGTACAACATTTTCATCGTACCCGAGAATGATTTAGTGGTATTTTTATGCAGGTTCGAAACCGCTATACGCGATGCCAGCAGCGCATAATCAGGGTGCTTTGTCGTTAACGAGGCAGCAGTTTCTGCAGCAAGGTTATCCAGCTCTGATGTAGTAACCCCATCATATAAGCCTTCGATTACCTTTTTGGCCACATCAATCGGGTCTACAAGGTCTGAATTTAAACTATAGCACAACTTTTGAATACGCGCTGTGATTTTGTCAAATTGCACCGCTTCTTTGCGGCCATCTCTTTTTAGTACGAACATATTTTATGAGATTTTTAGTTAATATTTAGTAGCGAGTATGAAGTATCAAGACTTAATGACCGCTTTATATTTTTTTGTTATTTATTTATTTATTAGTATCAGGTAGCAAGATTTGAGTAGCAAGTAACTAGATTAAACCTTCCGCCTTCTACCTTTTAGCCCTCTACCCTAGAAGTCTTCGTCTAAAGAAAACGCCTGTTTATTATTATCAGCAGCAGTTAATACACCACTTTTCTGATAATCGCCCACACGTTTCTCGAAGAAATTAGTTTTACCCTGTAATGAAATCATTTCCATAAAGTCGAATGGATTGGTTGCATTGTAGATTTTTTTGTAACCCAGCTCCTGTAACCATCTGTCGGCCACAAACTCGATATATTGACTCATTAATTTTGCATTCATACCAATAAGTGCAACTGGCAGAGCATCGGTAATAAATTCTTTTTCAATTTCAACCGCATCGCTGATGATGCCATGTACTTGTTCTTCGCTGAGTTTATTGCTCAACATGCTGTATAACAAGCATGCAAACTCGCAGTGAGAACCTTCATCTCTTGAGATTAACTCATTACTGAAAGTTAATCCAGGCATTAAGCCACGTTTTTTTAACCAGAAGATAGAGCAGAAACTTCCGCTGAAGAAAATACCTTCAACTGCAGCAAAAGCCACTAAACGTTCGGCAAAAGTTCCGTTTTCAATCCAGCGTAAAGCCCATTCTGCTTTTCTTTTTACCGCAGGCACGGTATCAATCGCATGGAACAAACGGTCTTTTTCTTCAGGATCTTTAATATAAGTATCGATTAATAAAGCATAGGTTTCGGCGTGAATGTTTTCCATCATAATCTGAAAACCATAAAAACAACGTGCTTCTGGCAATTGAACCTCACTCATGAAGTTTACGGCAAGGTTTTCGTTTACAATACCATCACTAGCAGAAAAGAAAGCAAGGATATGCGAAATGAAATGTCTTTCGCCATCATTTAAATTGTCCCAGTGTTTCTGGTCGTCAGAAAGATCAATCTCTTCTGCTGTCCAAAAACTAGCTTCGGTCTTTTTATACATTTCCCAGATTGCCGGATACTTGATCGGCAAAAGCACAAATCTGTCTTTGTTTTCTTGTAGTAATAATTCCTGTTCCATACGCTGATGTTTTTAAATCTATTTTTAACAGAGCCGACAAAGACACGCATCCATCAATTTTATATGATGATTGTAATGTCTTTTATCAAAACGCTGTTGTGAAAGTGCTAACCCTTTTGCTTGGCGAACAACTGAATTTTTAGTTAAGGAAATTTAAAATTACAATCGGGATGTTGTATGTATAAACTACTAAAAATTAAGCTTTTATATTTGTTTCCAAACGCAAGAAGTTAAAGAACTTTGTTATAACAAATATATATACGCCGGTCCTTTTTAGTGTACCAAAGTTGTTAACACCCCACCCAATTACTGGGGAAAAACGATCAGCCAAATATCATTTTCAAGCGAAAAAAAACCTAATCGTTTCTTTTCAAGGGTTTAGCAAACTAAAATGAGTGTTAATAACTTAAATTTGAGGGGTATAACCAAGGTAAAATAGAGCTAAAAGGAGTATTACTCAGCCGTATAACTGAGGCTTACTTTAGCGATGCCTTTACGGTATATACCAATCTGTTTTGCAGCACGTTCAGATAAATCTATGGCTAATCTTTTAGAGAAAGGACCACGGTCATTTACCTTTACTATAACCGATTTTCCATTATCTGGATTGGTTACTGTAACCATGGTACCGAATGGCAGGGTACGATGGGCGGCCGTTAGTTTTTTTGACCGGTATTTAGCGCCACTGGTGGTTCGGCGGCCTTCGAATTTTCTGTGGTAATAAGTGGCGAGAACTGTTTTTTTGATGCTATCCGGTTCGTTTGAGGAATCAGAATTTTGTGCTTTACCTTGTAAAAACAGGAAACAAAAACTTAATAACAACAGATACTTCATAGGCTAAATTTTCTTTATCGAGCCTGCAAATATAAGCATTTAGTTTATAATCAATAATTTGTGGAAAAACAGCCCGGCTTTGTGCACTAAAAAAGGCGTACAGCTTGTCGCCATACGCCTCTACCTAACCCATCTACATCCACCTTATTTTTTATCCGGCACAAAATTCATTGAGATGGAATTTACACAATGACGGGTGTCTTTATTGGTAAATCCTTCTCCTAAAAATACGTGACCAAGATGCGCGCCGCAATTGGCGCAAACTATTTCTGTACGCGAACCATCTGCATCAGGAATACGCTTTACCGCGCCTTTAATTTCGTCATCGAAAGCAGGCCATCCGCAATGTGCATCAAACTTACTTTCCGAACGGTATAAGGCCGCATTACAACGTTTACAGGTATAAGTTCCTTTATCTGTTGTATGCTCGTATTTACCTGTACCAGGGTATTCCGTACCTTTATTTACGATTACTCTTTCTTCTTCGGGTGTTAATGGATTCCAGTTCATTTTCTTCTTTGGTATGATTTGTTCTGTTTCCTTTGATTGTTTTGCAGCTTCTTTATCTTGCTTTTGTGCACAAGCAGAAAGACCTGTTATTAAAACAACAGCAGAAAGCAAAAATAGTTTATTTAACATCGTTTTCATATCTCAATATACGCTATAGATTCTGTTTTGGTTTGATGGTTTAAGAGAATTAATTACTGTTTACTTCACCCTGACAAAGTTTGATGAGTATCCTCTTTGTGCTGTCTCGCTTCTAGAAGAGTGGGAAACAAAGTGAAGTGGCTTTAACCCAAAGTTAAGCTTAACCAAAGGCATTAAGATTCCTGCCTGCGCAGGAATGACGAAACGAAAAACAATAATAAAGCCCCTACTTTGTGCTCTTTGCGCCTTCGTGGTCAAACCCAATCTTTGCGAATTTTGCCGTTAAAAACAAAAAGCGCCTCGAAATTAATCGAAACGCTTTTCTATAAAAAGATTTTTAAATCTTATTTTGCTAATTCTTCTGCCATTGCAGCACCGATTTCAGCAGGACTTTCTACTACACGGATACCACACTCACGCATGATTTTCATTTTAGCAGCTGCAGTATCATCAGCACC